>Ga0228536_1000411_pt1 | contig 84757 bp, 85 predicted proteins | sample SJ1Smetagenome_FD_168611 | JGI IMG/M metagenome (GOLD analysis project Ga0228536, IMG submission 168611) | Enriched culture of PCE-dechlorinating microbial communities from Ithaca, New York, USA - SJ1.S | ecosystem: Engineered > Modeled > Simulated communities (microbial... > Unclassified...
GTAAAAAAGGCAAAAACTGCCTCAGATCGGGCTTCGCAAAGCCCTTAAGCCTGGTTTTGGTCTACTGTTTTAGGTTCTTAAGGTTCAGACGCCTTTCGGGGCGTTGTTTCGCATTTCTAAACTCAAGATTATGACTATAAGCTGGTTAAAATGATAAAAACATTCATTGGGATAACTGATAACGACTGGTTTACCCTTCTAAGCAATATTGAGAAAATTGACGAAGTAAATTTTTGGCAACCATCTGGAAATCGACAATTTAAAGCCCTCAATCCAGGGGAATTGTTTTTATTCAAATTGCACAGCCCAAATAATTTCATTGTAGGTGGAGGCTTCTTTGCACATTCGAGTCTGTTGCCGATTTCACTCGCTTGGGAATCATTTGGTATCAAAAACGGAGCAAATAGTCTTTTAGAAATGCGTAGAAGAGTAGAGAAATATCGCCGACAATTGGAGAAACGATTTGAAGATTATACAATAGGCTGTATTTTACTTGAACAACCTTTCTTTTTCACTCGTGACACTTGGATCCCAGTCCCAGATGATTGGAAATCGAATATTGTTCAAGGGCGAAGTTATGATCTTACTGTAACACCGGGGATTTCAATATGGAATCAATTGCAATCTAATTTAGGTAAATCCACATTGATACATGAAGTAACTGCCCGTTATGGAAAACCCATCATCACAATTCCTAGGCTTGGACAAGGTTCATTTAGAGTTTTGGTAACAGATGCTTATGAGAGACGTTGCGCAATAACAAATGAACGAACACTCCCAGCACTTGATGCAGCACATATCAAACCATTTTCTGAAAACGGCCCCCACAACGTTAATAATGGATTACTCTTAAGACGCGATCTTCATGCATTATTTGATAAAGGCTATCTAACTATCTCACCAACATTATCAGTTGAGGTAAGTTCAAAAATAAAAGAAGAATTCGATAATGGAAGAGAATATTATCGATTCCATGGAAATAAAATCCGGTTACCAGTTAACTGTAATTTCCATCCTTTGAGTGATTATCTGGAGTGGCATAATAATAATATTTTTAGGGGATAATTCTTATCTCAAAGAAATTTTTCAATAGCAAATCTATTCACTAGTCTAATTTATGGCACACCTAGACACATCGAATCAAATTGTAGATAATAACGTGCCCGCAGACATTTTACCTTTTTTCGTATGAGGTCTTTTCGACAATGATTAAGAATATAAACAAATAATAAACGAACCAGAAAGAAATTTTGAAATTTTGGATGCTCTTAATAAGAAATATGTGGGAGATGGGGCTAGATTATTGTTAACCTAACAAAAGCCGCCCAACAAAGCAAGCACCCGACGCTGGGGATTTTACGGTATTTTAAGCATTTCGCAAAGCATAGCTTCGGGTTTTCTCTTCTCCCAAACCTTGTCCACACTCGCCCCACCCGCCACTATCCTTTACAGGGAACAATATCGCCAACCGTTCGGCGCCTACCGAACGACAAAAAACCACCAAAAAAGGATCACACCACCATGGAACCAACCATAGAAACATTGCCCCTCAAAAAACTGGTTGGAAAGCGCATGAGAATGTCGCTTTCCAACAATAAAACCGGCGAACTGTGGCGAAGTTTTGCGCCCAGGCGGAAGGAAATTCACAACAACCTGACCTCTGAGTTTTTCTCCATGCAGGTTTATGACCAACCGCTTGACCCCGGCAATCTTGTTCAAGAATTTGAAAAATGGGCAGCCGTTGAAGTCGCAGACTTTGACGCCATTCCCGACGGCATGGAATCATTTGTGTTGCCAAGCGGGCTTTACGCGGTTTTCCATTACAAAGGGTCAAGCACGGATACAACAATATTCCAGTATATTTTCGGCACCTGGCTGCCAGACTCGAATTACCTGTTAGACAACCGACCGCACTTTGAGCTATTGGGAGACAAGTATAAGAATGCCGACCCCAATTCTGAAGAAGATATTTGGATACCTATCAAACTGAAAGATAAGGCTTAACCTTAAAATACTTCTGCGTTTTCAAAGACATTCGCGGCATTTTCACCGGTGCCCGCGGCACGGTCGGCGCAAACCGTTGGGCAATGATCAAAGTAGTGCTAGAATTATTGTGTGAAGATATATCTCGACCATTGTGCCATTCAAAGACCGCTGGATACACTGAATCAGGTTCGGATCGCACTGGAAGCTGAAGCCGTCCTGGGTCTTATTGCTTTTTGCGATAGCGGGCAGGCAGAAATTCTTTCATCAGAAGCATTACTCTATGAAGGTGAACAAAGTATCATAGCTGCCCGAAAAGAACACACCTTTGCATTGCTGGCAAAAGCCAAAGGAGTTATCAGCGTTACCGAGAAGGATAAAAAGCGAGCGGCGGCATTAATGGAATTTGGCATCAAGCCGCTCGATGCACTTCACCTTTCACTGGCATAATCAGGTAATGCTGATTACTTTTGCACTTGTGATGATAAAATTCTGCGAAACGCCAGCAAGGTAAAGGATTTATCCGTAAAGGTTATTAATCCTGTGGGTTTGGTTCAGGAGATTGAGAAATGATTACAGAAGTACGACCACTGGTAGAAATTAATCAGCAAGCCATCCGCCTGCTGTATAAGGAATTAGGTGTCGTTGATGCTGTCCGTTTTTTGAAGCAATTTACGCAGGGTTTCGGCAACTATACCCAGGAGCGGGAAACTTTATTCGCCGACAGGTCTTTAGATGAACTTGTGAACGAGATCGAGAAGCGGCGAAAAATGGCGAAGTAAAAAGTAAGCGCAGGCTCTGTTCAAGCAGGCTTGCGCTTTTTTTTCGCTGAAGTTTGGTACGGGAAAATCATCTTGCTAATTTGCAGTATAATTGCAAAATAGCAAGTGGAGGCGCAGTGACTGACAGCTATATTCCCCGCAGGCTGGGCGCGCATGTGCGCAAAGCCGCCGCTGAATTTCCAGCGGTGGTGGTGGTGGGTCCGCGCCAATCGGGCAAAACCACCCTGCTGAAGCATCTTTTCGCGGGGCAAATACCCATCGTCTCGCTGGAGCCGCCGGATGTGCGCCTGGCGGCGCAGTCTGATCCGCGCGGGTTCTTAAACCTGTACCCTGCCCCGGTTATCCTGGATGAAATTCAATATGCGCCCGGGCTGCTGCCTTACATCAAGGAAAACATCGACGCCAACCGGAACCGGACCGGGCAGTATATTCTGACCGGTTCGCAGAATCTGCTGCTGATGTCACAGGTGACCGAAAGCCTGGCGGGGCGCGCCGCGGTGCTCAAACTGCTGCCCCTAACCCGCCGTGAAGCAGCCCGCACAGACGCCGACAACTTCCCGTGGGAGAATCCCCCCGCCCCCGCCCTGCCCGCCATGTCAACGGCTGATTTGTGGCAGCACATTCTGAGAGGATCGTACCCCGAACCGGTTGCCCATGCGGAACGCGATTACCGCCTGTGGCAGGCCAGTTACATCCAAACCTACCTGGAACGCGATGTGAGAAACCTGCGCAACCTGGGCGACCTGACGCAGTTCCAGGTTTTTCTGCGCGCACTGGCAGCCCGCAGCGCTCAAATTTTGAACCTGAGCGATCTGGCCCGCGATGTGGGTGTGGCGGTCAACACTGCCAAAGACTGGATTTCCATCCTGGAAGCCAGCTTTCAAATCATCATCCTGCGCCTCTACTTCGCCAACATTGGCAAACGCCTGATCAAATCGCCCAAAATCTATTTCACCGACACCGGGTTGCTGTGCTACCTGGTTGGACTGCGCGATGCCGAACATGCTGCATCGGGTCCAATGGGAGGGGCGATATTTGAGAATTTCGTTGTCGCCGACATCTATAAAACCTTCCTGAACCGCGGGGAGGAACCAACCCTGTACTACTGGCGGACAACAGCCGGCTCGGAAGTGGATGTGGTCCTTGAAACACAAGCGGGCCTGGCGCCGCTCGAAATCAAATTATCGCAAACCCCGCGGTCGGAGATGGCTAAAGAGCTACAGGCTTTTCGGCGCGATTTTAAAGAAAAAGCCTTGCCCGGCTATGTGGTTCACCCGGGCGAGGTTGCCCTTCCACTGGGTGAGGGCGTCACCGCGCTGCCGTTGAGCCGGCTATAAGCCAGCCACATAAATTTTGCTCCCTGTCAGCAGCTTACGGGGTTCTCGACCGCACCACAGCATTGAACGTTCAAACGCCCTCCGCATGGAGGGCATTGTTATTCCTTAACCAATTTTTTACCGAACGAAAAAAGAATAATTAACCAGCCTTGATGAAGCCTTAACACAGCCTGAATAGAATTATGGGTGGAAATATGTGCGCAAATCAATATTTCTGAGCGCACCGGCTGCCACAAACGAGATAACAATCATCAGGGAAAAAATATGGGCAAGAATATTCTGTTTATCTGCGGCACGTTGAATCAAACCACCCAGATGCATGCCATTGCACGCGAGCTGCCCGAGCACAACTGCTTCTTCACTCCGTTCTACCTGGAAGGATTCACGGCCATCCTGCACCGCCTGGGCATGCTGGAAAACACCGCCGTGGGCGGCAAATTATCCCGGGTCGTTACCCGCTATCTCACCGAACAAAACCTGCCCGTGGACCCCGGCGGTAAACGGGACGATTATGACCTGGTGGTGATGTGCACCGACTTGCTGGTGCAAAAGAACCTGCGCGGCAAGCGCCTGTTGCTGGTGCAAGAGGGTATGACCGAGCCGGAAGGCTTGCGTTATGCCGGGGTGCGCCTGCTGGGACTGCCGCGCTACATCGCCAATACCGCCTCGTTCGGGCTTTCGAACGCCTATCACCGCTTCTGTGTGGCTTCGCCCGGTTACCGCGACCTGTTCATTGGCAAGGGCATCTCCGCTGAAAAACTGGTGGTAACCGGCATTCCCAACTTTGACAACGTAGCCTCGTTCCTCGATAACGATTTTCCGTACCATGATTATGTGCTGGCAGCCACCTCGCCCACCCGTGAAACATTTCAACGCGACGACCGCCCGGGCTTCATCCAAAAAGTGCTGGAGATTGCCAACGGCAGGCAGGTGATCTTCAAGCTGCACCCGGCCGAGCAGGAACGCCGTTCGCGCCGCGAAATTGAGCGGCTCGCTCCCGGGGCGCTGGTGTTTCAGCAAGGCAACACCAACGCAATGATTGCCAACTGTTCGGTGCTGGTGACGCAATTCTCGACGGTAACCTATATTGGGCTTGCCCTGGGGAAGCAGGTGTATTCCTACCTGGACCTGGAAGAGCTTCGCCGGTTGATGCCGTTACAGAACGGGGGCGCGTCTGCCAGCCTCATCGCCGACGAGTGCCGCAGTTTACTGGCAACCCCGCTGCGTGTTGCCGACGTGGCGCTGCCCCGCACTGGCTGGTTCTCCGGCAGGCTTCAATCGCGCTGGCTGCAGCGGCCGCGTTTGAGCGGGCTGGAGCACGCCTGAGCGCACCGTTGCCGGGAAGCTCGAGCGTTCTCCGCAAGGAGGGTGCAGCCCGATCTTAATTGGATAAATACGCTCTTGACTATCCGATTAAAAATCGCTATGATAAAAGTATGATCAACATGCATAGCCAGAGAAAAGAACTATCCCCCATGCAGGTTGAAGAACTGTTTAAAACCCTGCAAGCCCGTTTTGAGCAGAATAGCAACCGCCACCAGGGGATAGAATGGGCGCAGGTGCAAGCCCGGCTACAAGCCAGCCCCGAAAAGCTGTGGTCGCTGAATGAAATGCAAAGAACCGGCGGCGAACCAGATGTGGTTGGTTTTGACGAAAAGACCAGCGAATTCCATTTTGTCGATTGCTCAGCTGAAAGCCCCGCCGGTCGCCGCAACCTCTGCTACGACCGCACAGCGCTGGAAGCGCGCAAAGCCAACAAACCGCAAGATTCCGCCCTCGACATGGCAGCCGCCATGGGCATTGAACTTTTGACCGAAGCAGACTACCGGCGATTGCAGCAACTGGGCAATTTCGACGCCAAAACGTCGAGCTGGCTGCAAACCCCTGCCGGCATTCGCAGCCTGGGCGGCGCCATCTTTGGCGACTGGCGCTACGGCCGTGTCTTTATCTACCACAACGGGGCGGATTCTTATTACGGCGCCAGGGGCTTTCGCGGCCCGCTGAGGGTTTGAATTTTTGCCAGTATTTGGATATGCTTCAGCGCACCGATTTTGAACAATTAAGCGCCCTCCACGTGGAGGGTGCTTCTTTCTTTGTGTTGTGAGGAAGACGTGAGATAATGGATGAAGATCACCATCCCCCCTGAAATGAGATTTTTTATGACAACACCCAATTTCTTGATTCGAGACGAAACCAAAGACGATGCCGCCGTCATCAGCGCAGTGACCGCCGCAGCCTTCGAAACCCTGGAGATCAGCAGCCACACCGAGCAATTCATCGTCGATGCGCTGCGTGCCGCCGGGGCGTTGAGCGTGTCGCTGGTGGCTGAGGTGGACGGGCGCGTGGTGGGGCACATCGCCTTTTCGCCCATCACCATCTCCGACGCAACACCAGGCTGGTACGGGCTGGGTCCCGTTTCGGTGCTGCCGGCGTATCAGCAAATGGGCATTGGCAAAGCGCTGATCTGGGAAGGGTTGGCGCGCCTGAAAGCCCTGGGCGCGCGGGGCTGCTGCCTGGTGGGGCACCCGGGTTATTACACCAAATTTGGATTTAAGAATGTTGATGGGCTGTCGCTAGAGGGTGTGCCGCCCGAAGTGTTTTTTGCCCTGTCGTTTGACGGCAGCTACCCGCAGGGCACGGTCACGTTCCATGAGGGGTTTGGTGCCAGCGCGTAGGGTGTAGGGTGGGTGCAGGGATGGCAATTTTGCCTGACCAAAAGGTATCCGGGAGCCATCCCGCAACCCACCATCTTCGCACAAGAACAACATGGGAGAGAACAACATGTCAACAGGTTTACTGCTTATCGATATTCAGAACGATTATTTTCCAGGTGGCAAGATGGAATTGCAGGGAAGTGTGGAAGCAGCCCGGGTTGCGGGCCTGCTGTTGAATTTCTTCCGGCAGCGCCGTTTGCCGGTTGTGCATATTCAACATGTGGCCATCAAGGCAGGGGCAACGTTTTTCCTTCCCGGCACCCCCGGGGTTGAACTATATGAGGGAGTGAAACCGCAGGCGGGTGAAAAGCTGATCCAAAAACATTATCCCAACAGCTTTCGCGAGACAGAATTGTTGGCGCATTTACAGGGCGAAGGCATACGGCAGCTGGTGGTGGCGGGCATGATGACGCACATGTGTGTGGATGCGACCACCCGCGCCGCCACTGATTTGGGATTTGAATGCCGCATTGCCGCGGACGGTTGCGCCACGCGCAACTTGAAACTGAACGGGCAAGAGGTTACGGCGCGAGACGTTCAACTGGCTTTCCTGGCGGCGCTCCATGGAACCTATGGGCGCGTGCTTGCCGCAGATGAGTTGATGACAGAAATGCAGGCATAGGGTGAGTTGTGGGGCGAACAACGAATCAGGATAACAAGATTTTTCAATTCTTTGTCTGCTATAATTTGCGGTCGCAAACCAACGGGCACGCATTTCACGGGTACAATGGAGACAATAACTTTTTGATCCAGGGAAAAATGCGCCACTTCGTTTCTTTGATATTTATTCTTATTGTGCTCTCGGCCTGTGGTGAAATGAACCGGACAACTTTGTTATCGCCGACAGCTTCCCTTCCTTCAACCCAAAAGCCATCCGTTCTTCCCACAATTGTGTCATCTGAAACACCCGCCTTAACACCCTTTTCAACCCTTGTGCCATCTTCGCTAATCCTCGCGGAATTTCCGCTTGAGATTGGAACAATATGGGAATACGAAGCTGAAATCTCATATCAGGATCCCAACGATTATGTGGAATTACTCACCTGGACCGGCACAGTTACGGACCGGGTGCTAGACAAGAGAGCCGAACCTGACGGTAAAATCGTGTTCACGGTACAAGAGGATTTAGAGCCTACGCCGCCCCAGTCAGTCTGGAGACAATCACGCATGTTTGAATACACTATTTCAGGAGATGGAATTTATGACGGCGGTATGAAAGTTTTCCAATATCCACTTGAGGACAACCAGAGTTGGCAGGTTTTTGCTGGTTTTGAATATGAAATGACAACCCAATACATTGGCAAGGTTATCATCCCTTATGGTGAACTGGATAATTGTTACAATTTCTTCGTGGTCACCGGACCAGATACATCGATTAAAACCTTTTGCACGGGCATTGGTTTTGTGGAGTATTTTTACACCCATCATGGAACCCCGCAAGATGAAAAATTTGTACTTTCGTCATTCAACCCCGGCGAGCCTTGAAGCCTGACGATCACAAAGTCCCCGACCGGCGGCATTCAATTCCACCCCGCAATTTTTCAAGATTACGACTCTGGATGAATATTTCGGCGACCATGCCGATTCACGACTGCTGTTCGATGCCCTACACAGCCTCATCAACACGTTTGGAGAGACAACCTGCCAGGTGACCCAAAGCCAGGTCGCCTTTCGCCGGAAAAAAGCCTTTGCCTGGGCCTGGATGCCGGGCAAGTACCTGCGCGGTAAGATTGCCACGCTGGTGTTGTCGGTCTCGCTGCCCGGCCGCGACTCCTCGCCGCGCTGGAAAGAAATTGTCAATCCAGCCCCCGGTCATTACATGCACCATCTCGAACTTTATTCGCTTGACGATTTGGACAAACAGGTAGTCGAATGGCTGCGCTGCGCCTGGGAAAATGCCGACTGAATTTGCCGCCGCCATCTTTGTTCCGCAAATCAGGCTACAAATCCGGCAATTGCCAGTCGATGGGCGGCAAGCCTTCGGCCTGCAGGGCGGCGTTGGTTTTAGAGAAATGCCGACAGCCGAAGAATCCGCGGGTGGCTGAAAGCGGTGAGGGGTGCGGAGCTTTCAGCACTGTGTGGCGGGTGGTGTCAATACCTTCGGCTTTACGCTGGGCATAGCTGCCCCACAGCAAAAAAACCACGCGGCTGTCTTTGGCATTCACCGCGCGCAGCACCGCGTCGGTGAAAGTCTCCCAGCCTTTGCCCTGGTGCGAATTGGCCTGGTGGGCGCGCACGGTCAGCACGGCATTGAGCAGCAGCACCCCTTGTTCAGCCCATGGGATCAGGCAGCCGTTGTTGGGAATGCGAAATTGCACATCGGTTTTCAATTCTTTAAAAATGTTTAATAATGAAGGAGGCGCTGCCACACCCGGGCGCACCGAAAAGGACAACCCGTGAGCCTGGTTTTCATCATGGTAGGGGTCTTGCCCGATGATCACCACGCGCACGCGCTCGAAAGGCGTATAGCGCAGCGCGTTGAACACGTCTTGTCCCGCCGGATAAACTTTGTATTTGCGGCGCTCTTCGCTGACAAACTGGTAAAGCTGCTGGTAATAGGGCCGGGTGGTTTCCTCGTTCAGGACGGGAAGCCAGCTATCTGGAATGGGCATTGAACAATCTCCTGGCGCCCGCTGCGAAAACAAATTTATCCGCAGCCAGGTTGGATTTGAAAATTTTAATAACACTATTTTACAACCCGTTTTGAATTTTCATGGGATTGTAGTTGGAAATTTATCCCGATTAAACCCGGACATTCCGGGTGCTGTTACAATTCCATCCATGATGATTGATTTTGGCAGCGAGCACTTATTCATCGGTATCGGTTTGCTTGGTGTTTTCTTGCCGGTTCTGTGGTGGCGCAGGCGCAGTTTATCCTTTCTGTTTTTCTTTTCGGTGTTCTGGTTTTACCTTCTGGCGGTTGCATCCGTCATCCTCTTTCCCATTGTTGTCAATACAGATTTCCCCGGCGCAATTTTTAAACCGAGCATCAATCTTGTCCCATTTTCTTTTAAAGGGTGCTTTCGGGATACCGGTCTTTGTCTGCGGGGCATGCTTGAAAACATTGCCTTAACCATTCCATTTGGTTTTGGAATCAGTTTCCTCTGCCGGGTGAAGCCCAAAAACATCCCCTGCATTGCCCTGGGTGTAGGAATTGCTTTGGAGCTTTCGCAACTGATTATTTCCATGGTGTTTCGAAGCAGTTTTCGGGCTGCGGATATCAATGACACAATTTTAAATGGAGTGGGCGTTCTAATCGGCTATGCTTTGTTCCGACTGTTCGCCTGGTTCTATTTAACAATCACAGATCACTTCAAAATCAGGCACAGCATGATTTTTGCAGACATCTATGAGGTTGTTCTTCAAACCAGGTCTGTTGACAGTTCGAAAACAGCACATCAGGTATGACCCGGCTGGATGGATTTGAAAGTGGTTTCAACCAACCAGTTTTGGGTTAACGCCCCGTTATAAGCGGAAAGAGAATCTCGGTTTCCAGTTTGTCGGGGGGTGTAACCTGGGGGTCGTTCAGGTAGAAATCATAACTTACGTCTGAAGCCGCATAACTGTTGGCCTGCAGCCATTGTTCCAGCGCGGCGCGCACTTGCGGCAGATGTTCATAGCCGCCCACGTGATGATAGACAGCCACCTTTCCGCCGGGAATTTCGCTGACCTGGATATTCTCGCTGCCCTCGATGCCGGGTTGGAAAGGGAAGCCGATTTCCACATCCAATGCCTGCCCGTCAAAACCATGATAGGCAACAAACAACGCACCGGCGGGGGCGTAGCCTTTTTGACTGGCATATTGAAAGACCGCCATGGCGCATTGACCAATGGCTTGCGCCACGGCAAGCGGCGACACCCGGCTGCGGATGGTGAGCGCGGGCCGGGCGGGGCGCTCGACAATGTCGCACTGAAATTTTGAATCCACCAATCAAATGGCCTTATGTTTATCGGCAAGCACTGATAAAAACCCATTCAATATGAGAGGGCTGTTTCAATGAATATTTCAGCAGAATCTGATCATGCTGTTTTAAAACCTGGCAATTGGCGCCAGACCATGCGTCAACATCCGCTGTTCTTTTTCTTTCTGTTGGCCTATACCATTTCCTGGATTCTGTCGATCCCAGCCATTCTTTTTGAATGGGGTATTCTGACCAATGCGGCGCTTTTCTATATCTTTTTTACGGTCAAGTCATTTGGTCCGTTCCTGGCTGCATTGATCGTGACGTACGTAACCGGCGGAAAGCCCGGTGTGCTTGAATTGCGGCGACGGATTAGAATGTGGCGCACAGGTTGGCAGTGGTATGCGTTCGTTCTGCTGGGAATGCCGGCGTTGATGTTGCTGGGAATCATCATACTGCCCGGGGCTCTGGCAAGTTATCGCGGGCTGCCGCCTTTCTTCCTGGCGAGTTCTTTCACTAGTTTTGTGCTGATCTTTTTTAGCGGCGGCCCACTGGGAGAGGAACCCGGCTGGCGTGGATTCGCTTTGCCACGTTTACTACAACGCTATGACGCTTTGCGCGCCAACCTGATTTTGGGTGTGCTGTGGACATTTTGGCACCTGCCCGACTTTTTAACCTCGGCGCAGGGAGGCGGTCCTCAGGCTGGCTTATCTCCCTTTTACACCAGGCTGCCCATCTTTTTCCTGATGGTGTTGGCGCTCACCTTCATTTTTACCTGGGTTTTCAATCGCACCAGCGGAAGTGTTTTCATTGCGCTGCTATTGCACACCACCATCAACGCATTTGCGGGCGCAGCATTGCCGCTTTTTCCCGCCCCCATAGTAACCGATACAGATTTGCCTTTTCTTATTCCAATGGTTGCGTTGGCGTTCCTGATTTTCCTGTTCACGCGCGGCAAGCCTGGCTATTCGTCCAACCAGGATCAGGATTCTTAGGGGTCATTTCAATCAAATCGAATCATTTTTGTTTACAGTTTTTCTATTTTTTCAGAACAACGAACAGTATAATGGTTCCTGTAAGTGGGTGTTCGCAATATTTCTACTGCCTGATATCCGGCAAAAACCAGCACACTTCAGGTGTTTGTTTGAATGGTTGGAGTTAAAATGGCAGACTATTTAATCATCCCCAATTAACAACACTGTCTTGCTTGTTCAAAGGAAAACCGAATATGCGCACGAAACCTCCACTCAGCCTGTGTATTCTGTTGACCGTGTTGCTCTTCTCATCCTGCACCTTGTTGGCGCCAGCCGCTCCCATACCAACCTCACTGCCGCCCACTCACACGCTTGCCCCCACGCAAACTTTCACTCCCACCCAAACGCCCATTCCAACTGAAACGCCGCTGCCAACAGCCACACCGGAGGGTGAAATTGGCTCCACCTGGGTGCGCCCGCAAGACGGCATGGTGATGGTGTATGTTCCCAAAGGCACCTTTATCATGGGCAGTGAAAGCGGCGAAGAGGATGAACGACCGGTGCACGAGGTTTACCTGGATGCCTTTTGGATCGACCAGACCGAAATCACCTACACCATGTATGCCCGTTTTGATCCGTCCAAGTACGGCAGTCAGCCGGTGCAAAAACTCACCTGGCAGCAAGCGCAGGCCTATTGCGCCTGGGCTGGCGGCCGCCTGCCCACCGAAGCTGAATGGGAAAAAGCCGCCCGTGGGACTGATGAACGCACCTATCCCTGGGGAGATCAACCGCCGGCGGCTGACCTGGTGAACTTTGCCGATTTGCGCTCCCGCCAGAGTTGGGCAGACGTCAGCGTGGACGATGGATATTCCGAAGTTGCGCCGGTGGGAAAATATCCGGCGGGCGCCAGCCCCTACGGCGCCCTGGATATGGCCGGAAATGCAGCCGAATGGGTCAACGACTGGTATGTCGAAAACTATTACGCCTTTTCACCGCAAGCCAACCCGTATGGACCGGAAGACGGCATGTTTCGTGTTTTGCGCGGCGGTTCCTATTACACCACCGCCGCCGGTGTGCGCACCACAGAGCGAAGCTGGTATATTGATGAAGGAAGCGCCGAATACATCGGCTTCCGCTGCGCGCAAAGTTCTGTTGCAGTGCAGCCCACCGCACTGGCGCAATGAGGTTGAACAGGATAACTTTCTGGCACAATTGACCACTTAATAATCGGCATAAACTGCCATGTACATAGATTTCTATTGGAGGGCACAACATGGAACCATTCCACCAATACATCGATGAATACAAACAACAAATGGAAAAAGGCACCATCCCCAAAGCCTATCGGGGATTGTTGGAATATGTGATGTCCTTGAAAACGCACATTCAAAGCAAACACCCCGATTTCTTCGTGTCCGGCAGCCTCTATACCGGCTACATGGACATGACCTATTTCTCGTGCATGCCAAAGTCATTGAAAGAACGCCATTTGAAAATCGCCGTGGTGCTCATTCATCACCCGCTGCGCTTCGAAGTGTGGCTGGGCGGCTACAACAAGCAGGCGCAGGCCCAATACTGGAAGCTGTTCAAAGAAAGCGGTTGGAATCAATACAACCTTGTGCCCACCACACAGGGTTATGATGCCATCCTTGAACATGTGCTGGTTGAAGAGCCCGATTTTGGCAACCTGGACGTGTTGACCAGCCAGATTGAAAGTGGTACCCTCAAATTTATAGAAGATGTGGAAAGCTTTTTGAGGAAAAATGTTTGACGATCCCGCTGGACCCATTGAACATTTCTCGTGGGGCAAATTCATCATTTGCGGCAGGGAGCATTCTTCCACCGAGGAGGGGCAAAGCGGCGTCGGCAAAGATATCCGGCTCATCGGCCGGGAGGTGACCGAGTGGGCTGAACGTAAAGGGCACACCCTCACCAAAGCCATGATCACCGGAGTTTATGAGCGGGGAATTGAAATCTTGATCATCGGCATTGGCGTGAATGGAGCCCTGGAATGCCCGCTTGAAGTGAAAGAGAAAATCCTGTCCAGGGGGATTAAAAAAGTGAAACTGGCGCGCACCCCGCAGGCCTGTGAACTGTATAACCAATTGTTTCACCAGGGAAAAAAGGTGGCTCTGCTGGCGCACGGCACTTGTTAGGTGGGTATGGAACTGTAATGGAATGAGGTCAAAATGAAAAAAAGTTTGTATTGTGGGAGCATCGGGTAAGCTTGGGCAGTACATGGTGCAGCACGCACTGGATCGAGGCTATGAGGTGATTGGCGTGTGCCGGGAGCGCAGCGTGGGCAAGCTCGACCGGTTCAAAGGACGCATCACCCTCTTTCCGGGTGACACCAACAATCCCCGCGTCATTCAACAGGCGGTGGCAGGCTGCGACGGAGTGCTTACCGTACTGGTGCCCTGGGGAGTTCACCAGTACGCATCTGGAACTGCCCAGGCGGTGCTCGACCACGCCCAGCCCGGGGCGCGGCTCATTTTCTCCTGCGGCTGGCATATCACCCGCGATGGCAAAGATGTGTACCCAGCGTCATTGAAAACGGAGGAGAAGATCGGCCGTTTTCTCGGACGGCTCACCCGCCTTGTGGATATCGATGATCAGATTGAAGCATGCCGGCGAATTTTTGCCAGCAGCACCCGTTGGACGGTGGTGCGGGGCAGCGATTTGGAAGAGGGCGAGAGCCAGGGACTGCCGGTGTGGAGCAGGCATGTGGGCGATCCCATCCTGGAGAGCAACCTTACCCGCCGCGTGGACTTTGCCCTGTTCATGGTGGCTGCCCTGGAGAATGACGATCTCATCCAGGAAGAGCCGGCAATCGTGGGCTGCCAGACTCCCTCGGCACTTGCTTTCAAAGCTGTGGGCTAGCCAGCCGTGCGTCGATCACAAATTGCACCGCAATTTTCAAGAAAACTTGACCCCTTTTATATTCAATGTACAAAACCGCAATTGAATTGCAGTTTTGTACAATTTGTGTTATGATCGAATTGCCTATCTGCCATAGCACGGCAATTGGAGCGTACTGCCATGATCGAAAGAAGCCTGTCAACCAAGATGCTCGCTCTGGCGCAGAAATTCCAGGTGATTACTCTCACAGGTCCGCGTCAGTCTGGCAAGACCACCCTGGTTAAAGCCGCTTTTTCAACCTTGCCCTATGCATCCCTGGAGGATCCGGATATTCGCCAGGTGGCATTGACAGACCCGCGCGGTTTCCTCTCCAATTATCCCAATGGCGCAATTCTGGATGAAATTCAAAACACCCCCGAATTGTTTTCCTACATTCAAACAATTGTAGATGCGAACCGGCAGGTTCAATTCATTCTGACTGGCTCATCGAATTTCCTACTGATGGAAAAAATCAGCCAGACTCTGGCGGGGCGAACCGCTATTTTGCATTTGCTCCCCTTCTCCTTTTCTGAACTTCCACCCAAAGCAGAATCATACGAGCATGTGATTTTCAAAGGTCAATATCCTCGTATTTACGACCGTGACATTGCCCCCACTGATTTCTATCCAGCTTACATCCAAACTTATGTTGAAAAGGATGTGCGTTTGATGAAAAACATTGGTGACCTGAACGCCTTTATCCAGTTCATCCAGTTGTGCGCCGGTCGTATTGGGCAATTACTCAACAATACCAGCCTGGCAAATGATGCCGGAATCAGCCCGAATACAGCCAGAGATTGGTTGTCCATTCTGGAAAGTTCCTATATCCTTTACCGTCTTCAACCCTACCATCATAATTTCAACAAACGGTTGGTCAAATCACCAAAGCTCTTTTTTTACGATACAGGTGTCGCCTGCTCACTGCTTGGTATTCGTGATGCGAATCAGGTCAATTTCCATTACCTGAAAGGCGCTCTCTTTGAAAACTTAATCATCAATGAATTTATCAAACGCAATTTTAACCAGGGAGAGAATCGCCAACCTTATTTTTGGCAGGACAACCACGGCAAAGAAATTGACTGTTTGTTAGAAAATGGCAAAACAATCACGCCGGTTGAGATCAAATCCGGCAAAACAGTATCCCCCAGTTACTTCGAAAATTTTAAATTCTGGCGATCTCTGGTGAATCTACCGGAGAAACAGGGTTATGTCGTATACGGCGGAGACCAATCGATGCAAACCAGCACCGGCGCCCTCATCAGTTGGCGAGAGTTGCACCAGATTTCAGTTTAACCATTGTTTCAGCCGATAGCCTGCCTGCCGCAACCTGCATCGATCCACAATGTACCTATAATGAACCAATAAATAAGGTCATGCCAGAAACCGATGAATTTTGGGATTTTTACTGGGAATCACGCCTGCTGCCGATGGAAAACCTGGGTAAGCGTTATGCCATCCTGGCTGCATCCAGAGTGATTCGCCGCCTGGCGCAGCAGGGCGACCGCCGCTTGCGCTTGCTGGAACCGGGTTGCGGCGAGGGGCAGGTCATTGGCAGCCTGTTGGATGCCCACTACCAGGAATGCAACTTGCAAACCTCGATAGGTGTGGATAACAACGCGCAATCACTGGCGCGCTGCCGGCGTGATTACCCGGGCCTGGTTTGTGTGGAAGGCGATTTTACCGATACGGATTTATTATCAGGGCTGGGAAAATTCGATGTGGTACTGCTGGTCAATGCTTTGCATGAAGTTTTTTCAGATTGTTTTTCCCCCGAACTGGGCGAAATTGATGTCCCGTTCGCCAAACAGCGCGTCGAGCAGGCGCTTGTGAATGCGGTCGGCTGCCTGGAGCCTGGTGGATGGCTGATTTTGTTTGATGGATTGGAACCTCCCGGAGATCCGCAGCAGATGGTGCGTATTCGCTTGCGGGATCACCAGATGCGTGAGGAATTCCAGACCTTTGTGGAGCAGTATCATCCTTTTCGCATCACCTGGCATGAAGTTGAAACTCCCCAGTGCATTGAGCTGTCGCAGCACGCTTTCACCCGCTATCTTACCAAGTCCATTTTCCTGGGAAAAGGGCTGTGGGAATCTGAACGGCTGCAGAGCTACCAATATTTCACCGAAGAAGAATTTCGGTCAGCATTTACCCGCCAGGGGTTGGAGATCATCGAATTGCAAACCCTGACCATGAACGAAGAAAAATGGCGCTACCGGGTGGAGATTGAGACGCCAAGAGTCAATTTTCCGGACGAGCACATCTTAATCCTGGCTCGCCGGGCTGCATAATCTACTTGTATCTTCAAATTGCAATTTCCACTTGACAAAACAGAACATATATTCTATTATCGAATTCCATTTAATAGTTTTTCGTTCATCCATTGGAGGAAATCATGACCCCTTCCACGCATGGACAGGTGCAATACCTGAGCCCTGAAGGTTTATCCAAAAATCCGGCATTCAGCAATGTGATCACGGTGACCGGCAATGTTAAAACCGTCTATGTCGGCGGGCAGGATGCCGTTGACGCCACTGGCAGCATTGTGGGCAAAAGCGATATTGGGCTGCAAACCGAGCAGGTTTTGCACAACCTGAAAGTGGCGTTGAAAGCCGGCGGCGCCGAACCCGAACAGGTCATCAAATGGAATATCTACATGGTACAGGGGCAATCTTTGCAAGCCGGCTTTGCAGCTTTCAGCGCGCCTGGGGGCGCACTCCCAACCCGCCGGCTGTCACCATGATGTTTGTGGCAGGCCTGGCAAACCCCGATTTTCTGATTGAAATGGACGCCGTGGCGGTGGTTCCTGAATAGGGACAGAATGAGCATACTCCCTGACCTGCTACAAAACGGGTGCTGCCATTTTCCTGTATAATCGGTTTATGAAAACAATAGTTCACCCTCCACGGCATGTTGTGTGGAGTACGGATGCAGTGGATGTCGCCGACCCGTTTCAACGAAACTGGTTGCTAAAGCAAATTCTAACTCACGGAACCGCTGAGGATATTCGCCGCCTGGACCTGGATGAGGTGGCGCAGCAGATTGATCATCTTCAGCTACCCGCCGATATTGAGCGGCTATGGCGCGCTTTCTTGAATGCCCGCAATGGATAACCCTTTTTCACCCCAACCCCACGGTTTGCTTACAGCGCTGCAAAAAAAATTCTTGCAGGTGTTTGCAGAACTTCCAGATAATGATCAGTTCTATTTGACCGGCGGTACTGCACTGGCTGAGTTCTACCTGGGGCACCGCCTGTCATTTGACCTGGATTTCTTTACAGGAATCGACGGACTGGTGCAGCCTGTTTCCTATCAACTGGAGACTCTGACCCGTTCACATGATCTTTCCATCCAGGTTGTGCGGCGTTTTGTCACTTATGTTGAATTTCAAGTCGCCAATGATCAGGAAACATTAAAGATTGATCTGGCATTGGATTCACCTTTCCGCCTGTACCCTCCCATACTGTGTGAACCGGGTATTCGGGTAAATCATTTCACCGATTTATGTGTAGACAAGTTATTGGCGTATTTCGGCAGGGCTGAACCGCGTGATGCTGTCGATCTTTATTTTATTTTGCAATCTCAATCGCCGGAAAGCCTGATGAAGCTGGCAGCGCAAAAAGATCCCGGCTTTGACCTTTACTGGTTTGCCATTGCCTTGAATCGCTGCCTGGATTTTCCAGATGAACCCGAACGCTGGCCGGTGAAAATGCTGGTCGATTGGAGCCCTGGTGAAATTAAAGCTGTATTCCAAAACTGGTCCATCCGCCTGATGGAAAGCCTGAATAAATAATCCGGCTTAACGATAAAGCGAATTCTTACACCAACCAGAACAGAATCCAAACAATCATCCACCGACTTTCAATAAGGGAGTAATACATGCAGCAATCCATCGTCCACATTGCACTGGTGGTGCGCGACTATGATGAAGCGCTCGACTTCTACCTCAACAAACTGAACTTCGAGCTGATCGAAGACACCTATCAGCCCGAGCAGGACAAACGCTGGGTGGTGGTGGCGCCGCCCAATTCAAAGGGCGTCACCCTGCTGCTCGCCAGGGCATCCAAACCCGAACAAGAACCCTTCATCGGCAACCAGACCGGCGGCCGTGTGTTCCTGTTCCTCAACACCGACGATTTCTGGAGAGACTACCATGCCATGCTGGCGAAGGGCATCAAGTTTGTGCGCGAGCCCAAACAAGCCGATTACGGCATGGTGGCAGTGTTTGAAGACCTGTACGGCAACCTGTGGGACCTGCTGCAATTCAACCCCGATCACCCGGTTGCCCGGCGGGTTATGTAAAGAGAGGTTCTGATGCAAATAAAATTCGTGAGCGTGATGGTGAATGACCAGGAAAAAGCGCTGCGCTTTTACACCGATGTTTTGGGGTTCGAAAAAATGGCTGACATTCCCATGGGCGAGCACCGCTGGCTGACCGTGGTCTCGCCGGATGGAATGGAGGGGGTGGAGCTGGTGCTGGAACCTATTGCTTTTGCCCCGGCGCAGGTCTATCAAAAAGCGCTGTTCGAAGCCGGCATTCCCGCCACGGCGTTGATCAGCAGCGACATCCAGGCTGACATCGCACGCCTGAAAAGCCGGGGCGTGGTCTTCCGCGGCGAGCCGCAAAATATGGGGATGATCATTGCCGTCACATTTGAAGACACCTGCGGCAACCTGATCAACCTGGTTCAACCGCTGGCGAGACCGTAATTTGACAAACAACGTCAAAATCCACCGCAGCATTGCTGCGTCAACGGCAATGACCTTTTCTACATTGACACACAGTTGGGTGATAATGTGATCCTCTGCCTGCACGGCAGGTGGGGGCGCGCCGAAACCTGGGTGCCTTTCATGCAGCACTATGGCGACCGCTACCGCGTGATTGCCCCAGCGGGCGCAGGGTGCGCTTCAGCGCACCGAGTACCAAGAGGCCGGATGCGTTTATATGACAGCCGAATCGGACAAATTGATATTCACCCAAAAACGGTGTGCTCGTTTTTTGAGCACACCGTTTTCTTGCGTAAAATGGTGATTAAGAAGATAATCCAATAAAAAAAGCAGGTTGTTTTCGCATTTTTGTCCACGCTGCATACTACATTGTGGAAAAGAGAGATTAAATGAGCACACCGAAAAACATGCGAGCCCAAAATTTTCCGCTAAAAAAAGGCGGGGCTGTACATACGTACACAAATGATGAATTGATCCTTCTACAAATCCGGCATTCCATGCCTACTGAGGAAGATGTCTTACAGCCCTCCTATAAAGTTGCGGTCAGTTTAACCCCGGCAGAAGCGCTTGCCATTGCCGGTGAACTGGTAACCGCTGCATCCCGTCAGATCAAAGAATATCTTCCAAAAACTGATCCAAATTCGTGACAAATGTTTTCCCAAAAAAATGGTGCGCTCAAAAAACGAGCACACCCTACAATTTTTTTAATAATGATACCTAGCCTGTAGAAAATCGATGCGGTCATCGCGCACCAGGTACACCAGGCGGTGTTCCTGCGTCAGGCGCCGCGACCAGGCTCCCGGCGTCAGGTATTTGAGCGGTTCGGGCTTGCCCACCCCGGTAAACGGGTCGCACAGAATAGCATCAATCAGGTCAAAGGCACGCAGCGCCAGCCTGCGGTCGGTTTCCACCCAAAAACGCAAATCTTCCAGAAACTCCGGCTGAAACACCGCCGCGCGCTGCTTCTTACTCAAACCCGACCTCGCGGCGCAGGGCGTCAATGTCCATCGGTTTGCCCTCGTTTTTCAATGCCCGTCCCAGCGCCGAAAGCAGGCGCTCTGCATTGGCTGGCGAGCGTAGCAGGTAGGCGGTTTCCATCAGGCTTTGCAGTTCAGAGGCGGCGATCATGGCTACTTCTTCTTCGCCGCGGCGTTGAATCACCACCACCTCGCGGTTGTGGGTCACCTCGTCGAGCAGTTTTGCCAGCCCGTCGCGCGCCTGGGTGTAGGTGGTTTGAATGGTCATTTTACCTCCGATATGTACAGGATTACTGTACAGTATTTTAAGCGGATTGTCAAGCGGAAAGGTGGGCTCGGGCGGTATGGCATCGAATGCCTGATATTTCCCAAAAAATGGTGCGCTCAAAAAACGAGCACACCCTACGATTTCATGCTCACCAAAAATACTATACAATATTCCCATGGGGATATGAAATTTTCCCGCTCAAACGCTGCGTTCCAACCGGCCGCTGTTCCCCATTTGTGAAGGAGCAAAAAATGAAAAGAATCTTGTGGGTTGTGCCTCTAATCCTGGGAATGTTCTTCATCACCTCTTGCAGCGCCCCCTCACCTGCCAACCACCAGGTGACTGTTGAAACCACGGTCGAAAACGTCTCTCCGAACGCTGCACAAACTTCTTCACCCTCCGAGCCGACCGAAAGCGCCCCGGCTTCTGCGCCCGAATCTGCCAGGGTGGTGCTGCTGCCCAATGCCCAGAATGAACAAAAGACCGATGTGCTGCTGCGCAATGCGCAAACCGGCGCTGAAAGCCTGTTCCTCACCCTGGAACAGGTTTACCGGGAACACTATCATGCGGCTGAGTTCAATAACCAGTATCTTTTTATCATCAAGCGCATTGGCGACGTGAACAGCGCAGACGGCGATTGGACAGACGAGTTGTGGCGTTATGACCGGCAGGGCAGCGGCGAAAAATTGTTTGCCGGCAAGGGGCTGGATTTTCGCGCCGCGCCCGACGGGCAGATGATTGCCCTGCAATACGCCGCGGGCTTTGACCTGAAGATGGTTTTCCTGAAACCGCCCTCCGAGGTGGTTAAGGAATTTGACCTCAGCCAACTGGATGAAAGCGGCGCGAATTACCCGAGCCCCGAAACCTGGAACGCACAAAGCGGCCAGTTTTGGGGCGCGCTGCGTGCTGGTCCCAAAATTACGGCTTATTTCCGTATCAATACCGATAGCTGGGAGGTCGCCAAGATCGATGTATCGTCTCTGCCCATCAACACTTCAGGAGAATGCGCCCTGAACAGCGACACCGGCAAACTGGCATTCAGCGATTACCCGGCCATCTTCGATGCCGACAGCCACCAGCAATTTGCGGACAGCCAGAAGCCGGTCAACCTGTTCGTGTTCGATCTCAACGGTCAGGCTTCACAAACCATTGCCACTTCACAGGCTAAAGAATTTAAACCTGCCTGGCTGGATGACAAAACCGTGGAATTCAACGATCCCAACAGCAGCGGGAGGACAACCTTCATCCTGAATTGATATTACTTCAAATACCGGTCATAAAAATCGATGGTGCGCTGCATGGCCGTGTTGAACTGGTTGGAAAGGTTGTGGTTGTCACCTGGGTAGAGATAATATTCCACCTCGCCGCCAGCGGCGTCGATTTGGTCGTACAGGGTTTGTGAAAAAGCCGTGGGCACCTCGCTGTCAGCCGTGCCGTGATGTAACTGCACCGGGCCCGACAGATCAGCCAGGTAGGCATTGGCTGAAACTGAATTCCAGAAATCGGGGTTTTCTTCCGGCGCGCCGAACTGCTGCACCCAGCCGCTGCGCCAGCCGCCTGGGCGGGCAAGCGTGAACGGCAGGTCGTTGTGCCGCCAGTTGTAGAGCATGTCGTCGTAGGGCGCCACCACTCCCGCCCAGATCACCCCGGCTTTCACCGCGTCGGAAACAACCATGGCGCGCAGGGTCAAAAAGCCGCCCATCGAATGCCCCCACATGCCAATCCTGCCGGGGTTGGCCTGCGGGAAACGCTGCAGCGCCGACACCGCGTTGAGCACATCCACCGTATAGCCGGGGCTGCTGTAGGCGCCGCCGGGCGAACCTTCCGAGCGGTCGTGGCCGCGATAATCGATGCGGAACACGATATAGCCGCTGCGCGCCAGGCGGTCCACATAGGCCACATAGCGCTCGGTGGTGCGATATTCGGCGGGCGGGATGTAGCCGTGGTTGAACACGATGGCCGGGAAGCCCCCTTCGGGCATTGCGCCGTTTGGCACGGTCAACAGGGCGAAAATCTTCAAACCTTCCGACAGATAATGGGCATAATAACGTTTGTAATTGGCGCCCGGTTCCAACTCTTCTTCAATGACGATGTCGCTGCCAGGGTACGTCCCGGCGCGCAGGGCGTCGATCTGCATGGGGTGCAATGTAGGCGCGGCCGTGGGGCTGGGCGCTGCCGTGGGCGGCAGGGTTGGAACGCCGGTGGGTGCCTGCTCAAGCGTCAGTTCAGGCTGGGGCAGGCCGGCAGCCTCCGGGGCGGGGTCAACAGCCGTTGCAGCCGGTATACAACCGGTCAACAGTACGATGAATATGAATACCAGGAAAAGGTATCGATACATGGTGAAATACCTCTTCCCTTCAGACTAATATCCTTTATTTATTCTTACCAACCGTATCAATTGCGACTTTCTTTTCAAGCGATACAACCGGAGCTATTCGAGCTATAATGATTCTATCCATCAAGCGGTTTTTCCAATCATGGTTTTACCAGGGGGGCTGTTGCCATAACCAGGAGATGGATGGAATATTCGTAACATGATTGGTATCCGGTAAGAAATTTCCACTACAGCATCAAAATAAATAATTAAAACGTCTGATTTTATTCACTGCTGCCTCGTCTCAGACACAGACGGTTGACTCCCGGGTATCCTGGCAACGCCCCCCTGCACAGGAAGGAAAAAAATGTCACGCCAATCGTATTTCATTCGTGGATTATCCGTCGCCATTGGCATCGCCGCCCTGTGGTTTGCGATAAGAGCCATCTTCTTCACCATAACTGTAATTTATGGCGATCTTTCGCTCGACAGCATCATCGCGTCAGTTTTCTATTGGCAGCGCAGCCTGTATTTCGATATTCGGAATATATCATCCATCCCTCAGTATTTTGTTTTTTGGGATTATGCTTTCTATCTAGTTAATTTTAGCTCTCCGGTCCTTTCAATTTTTCTGGCGAAGATACGCAAGGACGACTCACCTTTAACCTGGCTGATTATCTGTCTCATGTTCCCATTCACCATTCTTATCCCGGCTGTCTTGCCAGAAAAATATATCAACACCGATCCTTTCAATGAAAACTGCGACAATTGTGGAAAATCCGGTGATTGCAAGACATACGTCTGGAAGGTAGGTAGTATTTTGAATTCAAGGGTGACAGGAGTGACCAGGAGTGGAAATATCACCACGACCACCACCACAACCACTTATGGCAACATCACATCTTTATCCACACACTTATGCCCGGCTTGTTTTTGGAGAAAATTAAACCTCAGAAGGACCGCAACCTTGTTGGTTGCATTAGCGGTCATCATTGTGCTTATCTCGACTGGCATGCACTTGTTCATAGGAGCCATGGCTACTGAAGGCATGTTGCTCTTTGTTCTCATTCCAATACTAATCGGTCAACGAAAGCATCTAAAAAAGAGCGACCCTGAATTTCACCCCGATCTATTCAAGACTTATGCCTTGCGGAAATTAAGGACGATTGGGCGGGACGCTTTATGGGATCAAGATCAATTTAGTCGTTTATAATCATTCACCTAAAAATTCCACTACATGGTTATGGAAATGAGAAGGTTGCCCGGGGTTTTTCATAAACTGCAACAAGCAGGAAGAATTTAATCATTAGCGGAACATCTTACTTAAGGAAAATCTATGCGCGCACACACGCTCCAGCACGTTCACTTTGAGGGATTGGGCAGCATTGCCCCCTGGCTTGCAGCCGCCGGGTACGACATCACCGCCACCCGCTTTTTTGAATCGGCTGAACTGCCCGATGTGGATGAGATCGATTTGCTGGTGGTGATGGGCGGCCCCATGAGCGTGAACGACGAAGAGCGGTTCCCCTGGCTGGCGGCTGAAAAGCGCTTCATTCAGGCTGCCATTCAGGCGGGCAAACCTGTGCTGGGCGTGTGCCTGGGGGCGCAGCTCATCGCCAGCGCGGCCGGCGCCCGGGTGTTTGCCAACCCGCACAAAGAGATTGGCTGGTTCCCTGTGCAGGGCATTGACAGCGGCAGTCCGGCGCATTTCTGCTTTCCACCTTCGGCAACCGTGTTCCACTGGCACGGCGAGACCTTTGACCTGCCCGCGGGCGCGGTGCGCCTGGCGCAAAGCCAGGCCTGTCCCAACCAGGCGTTTCAACTGGGCAGGTCGGTGATTGGTTTGCAGTTTCACCTGGAAACCACACCCGCCTCAGCCCGCGACATGGTGGCCAACTGCCGCGATGAATTGATCCCGGCGGAATATGTGCAAAGCGAGGAGCAGATCCTGGCCGCCGGCGCGCAGACCTACCAGTCCATCAATCACCTGATGGGCGAGGTGTTGACTTTATTGCTGCAAAAAAGCGAAACAATTTAATTGGGGTGGTCGTACACACGGTCGGCGGGCTGCCAGCGCTCGAGCACGTGCGTGACGGCGGTGGTGGCGGCGCCGCCCAGCGACTGGACCAGCGCGCGGCGGGCGTTCTTCACCTGGCTGGCGCCGGCCTGCTCACGCAATTGCTGCACGGCTTCCACCAGTTGATAAGCCCCGGATGCACCCAGCGGGTTGCCGCGCGCCTTCAGCCCGCCCAGGGTGCTCACGGGCAGTTTGCCGTTCAAACTCAGGCTGCCGTCTTCGGCCAGCTTCCAGCCCTGGCCGCGCGGGGCAAAACCGGCCGCCTCCAACGACAGGGCGGCATAGATGGAGAAGGCGTCGTGCAGCTCGAACAGGTCTGCATCGCCGGGCAGAATGCCGGCTTTGCGGCAGGCGCGTTCCACCGAAAGGCGGGCGGCTTCGAACGCCAGCGGGTCGGGGCGGTCGTGCAGCGAAACGGCGTCGATGACGCAGCTTGAACCCAGCACACGCACCAGCGGATGCGGCAGGCTGGCGGGCGCCAGCCCGGCGCGGGTGATCAGCAAAGCGGCGGCGCCGTCGGCATAGGGCGCCATGTCGAACTGGTTGAGCGGGTCGCTGAGCATGCCGGCGCGCTCCACCTGCTCGCGTGAAACAGCGCGGCGGAACATGGCGTGGGGGTTGGCTGCCGCGTTGGCATGCGCCAGCACGGCGAAGCCCGACAGCGCAGTACGCGGAAGGTCGTTTTCATATAAGTAACGCTGCATCAACAGGGCAGCCTGTGAGGTGAGGGTGAGCCCCTGCATCTCTTCATAGTCGTAGTCCAGCGCCTGGGCGGCGGCGGTTTCCAGCTCGGCGGGGGCTGCGTCGGTGCATTTTTCCACGCCCAGCGCCAGGGCCACATCCACTGCACCCGAGGCCACCGCCAGGTGGGCCATGCGGAATGCGGCTGCGCCGGAAGCCCCGGCGGCTTCCAGGGTGATGCCTTCAGCGCCCGAAAGCCCGGCGTTGTCTGTCAGCAGGGCGCCCAGGTTGGCCTGCCTCAGCAGGGTGGAGGCCAAAAAGTTGCCAATATAAACCGCCTGCGGTTTCAACCCGCCGGCGTCTTTGATGGCGGCCAGCATGGCGCGCGCCGCCAGGTTGCGCAGTGAAAGATCCCAGTGTTCACCTACCTGGGTTTGACCAATGCCAACAATGACCACATCGCTCATGGGGTTCACCTCGCGCTTAAAGGGTCAGCTTGCCGCGCAGGCGCGCGTAGCGGGCATAGTCGATTTCGGTGCGGCGCTCGATGTACTGTGCAGTGGTGGGCGCCAGGCTGCGGCGGGCTTCAACGGCATCAGTCACGCGCACGGCAAAGGCGTCTGACCCGGCGCCGGAGCCGAAGGAGGTGACCAAGATGCGGTCGCCGGGTTTGGCAACGTCCAACACGGCCGACAGGCCGATCAGCGAGGCACCGGCGTAGGTGTTGCCGATGACCGGCGAGAGCAGGCCGGGGGTAATTTGCTCTTCGCTGAAACCCAGGCGTTTGGCCACCAGGCGCGGAAACTTGGCGTTGGGCTGGTGAAACACGGCATAGGCGAAATCGGCGGCGGTGGCGCCCAGGGCTTCCATCAGGGTCTGCGCGGCGGAGGTGATGTGATGGAAATAGGCGGGTTCGCCGGTGAAGCGCTGCCCGTGCGAGGGGTACTTCTGTCCCTCGCGCCGCCAAAAGTCGGGCGTGTCGGTCACGTAAGAATAGGAGCCTTCCAGTTCGGCCAGGGCTTCTTCCTGCGGGCCGACGATATAGGCGGCCCCGCCGGCTGCGGCGGTGAACTCCAGCGCGTCGCCGGGTCGCCCCTGGGCGGTGTCCATGCCGATGGCCAGGGCGTAGCGCGCCATGCCCGAACCCACCAGCCCCACGGCGGCCACCAGGGCTTCGGTGCCGGCTTTGCAGGCAAATTCCCAGTCACCTGCCTGGATGGACGGTGTGGCGCCGATGGCTTCAGCTACCAGGGTGGAGCTGGGTTTAACCGCGTAGGGGTGCGATTCGGAGCCCACCCACACAGCGCGCAGGTCGGCGGGGTGAATGCCCGCCCGCGCCAGGGCGTTGCGCGCGGCTTCGATGGACATGGTGATCACGTCTTCATCCAACCCCGGCACCGATTTCTCCTTGATGGGCGCGCCGCCTTCCTCGCCTGACCACACGCGGGCCACTTCGGCGGCGGGCAGGCGGTAACGCGGCACGTAGGCGCCGTAGCCGATGATGCCCACCGGTTTGTCGGGTTTTAATAACGGGGAATATACCCCGGAAGTTTCCTGCTCAGCCATATTGCATACCTCCTACATAGGATCTTGCTGGGTTTACGACTGATTCCACTCGCGTAAAATATCCTCGGCGCGGTCAATGCGCACGGTCTTTTCTTCCACAAGTTGCTGCGCCAGGCGTTCGATCTGTTCGCCCTGCGCCCCGGCGGCGATGGCCACCTGGCGGGCGTGCAAGCCCATGTGCCCGCGTTGAATGCCCTCGGTGGCCAGGGCGCGTAAGGCGGCCAGGTTTTGCGCCAGCCCCACCGAAACAATGATCTCGGCCAGTTCGGCAGCGGTTTTCACGCCCATCAATTTGAGGGCGGCAGCAACGGCCGGGTGCGAGCGGGTGGCGCCGCCCACCGTGCCCACTGCCAGGGGCAGTTCCAGCGTGCCGGTCAGGTTGCCGTCGGCGTCGCGCCCCCACGTGCTCAGGCTGGTGTAGCGCCCGCTGCGCGCGGCATAGGCGTGCGCCCCGGCTTCCACGGCGCGCCAGTCGTTGCCGGTGGCAATCACCACCGCGTCGATGCCGTTCATGATGCCCTTGTTGTGCGTGGCGGCGCGGTAGGGATCGGCGGCAGCAAACGCCCAGGCAGCCAGGATGTTGTCGCGCACTTCTTCGGGGGCAAAGCGGTCGAAAGCCAGTTCATCCAGCGGGATGATGCAGCGCGCACGCGCCAGGCGCCGGTCGGCCAGGTTGGTGAGGATGCGCAGCAGCACGCGCCCGCCGCTGATTTGCTGCACCAGCGGCGCCAGGCGTTCGACGGCGGTGTTGACCGCGTTGGCGCCCATGGCGTCGCGCACGTCATAGAGGAGGTGCAGCACAAGGAACCCGCCGATGGGTGAATCATCGATGATGCGCACTTCCAGGTCGCGCGGACCGCCGCCCAGGCGCTGCAGCACGGGATCAATGTTGGCGGCTTCATCCAGCAGGCGCTGTTTTTGCTCCAGCAGACGCAGGCGCGCCGCGGGTAAATCGTCCAGGTCGAGCACCTGCATCTGCCCGATCATCTCAGGCGCGGTGGTGTGGGCGGTGAACCCGCCGCCCGCGCGCGCCAGTTTGGCCATGAAGGAAGCCCCGGCAATTACCGAAGGCTCTTCCACCGCCATGGGCACGGGCACTTCACGCCCATTGATGACGAAGTTTTGCGCCACACCCAGCGGCAGGGCAAACACGCCCACTGCATTTTCCACCATGTGGTCGGCCTGTTCGCCGCTCAAACCACCCTCACCGCTGAAGGCAGCCAGCTCGGCGGGAGTCAACCCGGCTTGCTGTGCCAGTTGGGCGCGCCGTTCGGCGGGGGTGAGTTCGTAAAATTTCTTCATGTGCGCTTTCCTGTCAGGATAGATTTGTTAATCAAAGTTGCATCGATCCGATGATAAGGGCTTGCTGGTGGCAAAAACTATCAAATATCAAAATTGCAGGCTTTGCCCCGGAGAAAGCAGGTGCACCTGCGCGCCGGTTTCGGCCTGCACTTGCCCGGCCCAGGGCAAAAGGTTATCCTGCTGGATGATGTCCCAGGTGTTGTAATGCACCGGCAGCACGTGCTGCGGGTGCAGTAGTTTGACGGCGCGCATAGCGTCGGCCGGGCCCATGGTGAAGTTGTCGCCCACCGGCAGCACAGCCAGGTGCACGCCCTCTTCGCCAATCAGGCGCATGTCGCCAAACAGGCCGGTGTCGCCGGCGAAGTAGATTTTTTTGCCCTGCAGAGTAGTGAGCAAAAAGCCGGCCGGGTTGCCGCCGTAAGAGCCGTCGGGCAGACTGGAGGTGTGCAGCGCCAGGGTCATTTTCAGGTAGCCAAAGGGAAAAGCATGCCCGCCGCCGATTTGCAGGCGGTGGGTTTGTGTGCCGCGCTTCTTTAGCCAATCACCAATTTCGGTGACGGCGATCACGGTGGCGCCGGTGCGCCGGGCAATTTCCAGCGTGTCGCCCAGGTGATCGTCGTGCCCGTGAGTAACCAGGATAAAATTTGCTATCACATCTTCTGCGCAAACCGTGGCGGCGGGGTTGTCCGTGAAAAAGGGATCCACCAGCAGTTGGCAGCCGCCGGTTTCCAGCCCAAAAGCTGCATGCCCAAACCAGGTGAGTTTGTAAGCCATTTAACATTTCCTCCGATAACTTAATTGTACATCAGCAATGATGTGACGGCGGTCACATGCATTGGTGACCGTTTTCATATAGCCGGAAACCGGCTTGCCTGATATAGTCAAAATAGACGGAGTTTACATTAACAGTGTTACGTGAAATTACCAGTATTTTCTTGCCTGCATTATCGGCTGTTGCGCCTGTTTTGCAGAAGCTAGGTGCACCAGATTTTGAGTCACATGTGGTGACCGAACCGCCAGACCCCAACGCTCCATTTTTGCGTTTATCTAATCTTGTCAAAATTTATCCATCCGCCCAGGGCGGCGTGACGGCTTTAAAGGGTGTCAGCGCTGAAGTTGGGCGCGGTGAGTTTGTGGGAATTTTGGGGCGCTCGGGGGCGGGCAAATCGACTTTAATCAACATGCTGACCGGCGTGGATAGGCTGAATGAAGGAGAGATTTGGATGGAGGGCACGCCGGTACATTCCTTGAATGAAGACCAGGTTGCCTTCTGGCGCGGAAATAAAGTGGGCGTCATATACCAGTCGTTTGAATTGATGCCCAGCCTGAGCCTGCTGGATAACGTGATGCTGCCCATGGATTTTTGCGACCTGTACCGGCGCGGCGAGAGCCGCGAGCGCGCCATGGAATTGCTGCGCCAGGTGGAATTGCAAGATCACGCCCTGAAACTGCCTTCGGCCATTTCGGGCGGGCAGCAGCAGCGGGTTGCCATCGCCCGCGCCCTGGCCAACAACCCACCGCTGATCATTGCCGATGAACCCACCGGCAGCCTCGACAGCGCCACGGCTGAGATCATCGTGGAACTGTTTGAGAAGCTGGTTGACGAAGGCAAGACGGTGATCTTGGCCACACACGATCATTCGCTAGATGACCGCTTTACCCACACGCTCACGCTGGATGACGGCATCGTGACGGAAGAAAAACATGCCGGCAGCGTGGAGGAGCAGCATGCTTAGACCGCGCTGGCGCAAGGTGCTGGCCGACCTGTTGGAGAACAAATCACGCACGGCGCTGGTGGTGGCTTCCATTGCCATCGGTGTGTTTGCTGTGGGCATGATCGCCGGGACCTACCTGTATTTGTTGGAAGATATGCAATCCACTTATGTGGGATCGAATCCTTCCAACATCCGCCTGATCACTGACCCCTTTCGAAGCGATTTGATTGATACCCTGGGCAGGTTGGACAGCGTGCAGGCTGTGGAAGGCAGGCGCACGGTCAAAGTGCGCGCCCTCGACAGCGAAGGCAAATGGACCAGCCTGGAATTGATTGCCGTGGAAGATTTCAGCCAGATGCAGATCAACCACCTGCTGCTCAAGACAGGCGTCTCCACGCTGGCTGATCAACAGGTGATAATGGAGAGCAACAAAAAGCTGGACCGCTTTGGTGCGGCCGTGGGAGATGTGCTGACCCTTGAACTGGCCGACGGCACCCGGCGCAGCCTGCCTGTGGTGGGCACCGCGCAAGACCAGACCGGCGGCGTCAACAACATGGTGGGCAACGTGAAGGGATATGTCACCTTCAAAACCCTCGAGTGGCTGCATGCGCCATCCAGCTATAACACGCTGTATATCACAGTACGTGAAAATGCCAACGACCCCGCACACATCCAGGCGGTTTCAAAAGAAATCCAGGATAAACTGGTAAAAGGCGGCCGGACGGTGTACCGCGAGGAGCGCTATCGCAGCGATGAACACCCCATGAGTTCGCTAATCCAGGCGCTGCTGGGGGTGATGTTCTTCCTGGGTGTGCTGGTGGTGTTCCTCAGCGGCTCGCTTATATCCAACACCATCTCGGCATTGTTGAAGCTGCAGCAACGCCAAATTGGCGTGATGAAGCTGGTTGGCGCGCGAAGCAAACAGATTATCGTCATGTATATTGCGTTGATCCTGATCTTTGGCGGGGCGGCGCTGCTCGTTTCCATTCCCCTGTCAGCGCAGGCGGCTTACGCGCTGGCAGCCTTTGCCGGCACCATGATCGGGTTTACCTTGCAGGGTTTTCGTGTCTTTCCGCTTGTGACCACCCTGCAAATTATCATAGCTCTGCTGGTGCCGCCGCTGGCAGGGCTGTTGCCCATTTTCAGGGGCGCGCGCACCACAGTGCATCAAGCCATCCATAGTGCCGCCCTATCCGACTCGTCAGAGCATAAAAGTCCCATCGATCGTTTGCTGGAGAATATTCGCGGTCTGTCGCGTCCGCTGCTCATTTCGCTGCGCAACACTTTTCGCCAGAAGGGACGGCTGGCGCTGACCCTGTTTACGCTGACACTGGGCGGTTCCATTTTTATTGCGGTGTTCAATGTGCAGGAAGCCTTGAATGTGAAGATTGAGCAATCTTTGAAATATTTCCTGGCTGATGTGAACCTGGACCTGGACCGCGATTATCGCGTGGAACAGATTGCCAGCCTGGTGGGAAGCATCCCGGGTGTCGAGCGGGTGGAAGGCTGGCAAATTGGTTCGGCAGAAATTTTGAATGATGACAAAAGTGTGGCGGGCAACATAACCCTGTTTGCCCCGCCCATTGAAAGCGACCTTGTGGAGCCGGAACTGTTGGGCGGACGCTGGCTGCAGCCCGGCGACAGCAATGCCATTACCGTCAACGAAGCCTACTGGAAAGATTATCCCGACCTGACGCCTGGATCTACCATCCGTTTAAAGATCAGTGGTCGTGAACAAGACTGGCAGGTGGTGGGCATTTTCCAGTACACCGGGGCCGAGGATTATTATGCTTTCACCGATTACAACAGCCTGGCTGGAGCCACCAAAACGGTGGGGCGTTCCTCAACCTACCGGGTGGTCACCACCAGCCACGACCCGGCTCTCCAGCGAGAAATTGCGGTTGAAATTGACAACCTGCTGCAAGCCAGGGGTATCAAAGTGAGCAAGGTGGAAGCCGGCAGCACCACCGTGCAAACAGTCACTGATTATATTGGGATTTTGACGGCCGTGCTGTTGGTGATGGCTGTCCTGACCGCCCTGGTGGGCAGCATTGGCCTGGCCGGCACGCTGGGTATGAATGTGATGGAACGCACGCGCGAGATCGGGGTGATGCGCGCCATTGGCGCCTTTAATCAAATCATCATGCGCCTGGTGATCGTGGAGGGACTGGTGATCGGCATGCTCAGCTATGCGTTGAGCATGTTGTTGTGCCTGCCCATCAGCTCACTGCTATCCAACGTGGTCAGCCTGGCGATTTTCAACGCGCCGGCGCAGTTGGCGCTCACCTACAAAGGTTTTGTCATCTGGCTGCTGCTGGTGGTGGCGCTTTCGGTGGTGGCCAGCATGGTGCCGGCGCGCAACGCTTCGCGTATGACCATCCGCGAAGTGCTGGCATACGAGTAGAGATATTTTTGATTACTCCCCTTTGTCCTCTGAATAAGGTCCGAGGAAACGTTCTCCATCAAAGTGAATCAGATGTGAAGGTGATTCAGCCACCCAGACATCCGTTTCCCAAGAAATGTCACGTAAAAAACGATTCATTGTTTTTCTAGTATCAAAAGCAGTGATATAAACTAATCCGAAATTACCTTTAAATAATTCCTTTAATTCATTGTGCCTTTTTATATCTATAGGCCCGTGACTAGTTACTGCTTCAATCAATACCAGCCACTTTCTGTCCATTTGATGAACAATTACATCAGGCATTTTTCCATGTTTATCAATATGCAGTCCCAGGTTCTCCAGATATCTGAATTCCTTTGCGTTAAGCTTTTCTCCTGCGTCGCCTATGTAAACAACTTTTCCGCCAGGAGTGAACCGCGGACAAAATTCTTCTAAGATTTTCTTAATTAATTCGTTTTGACCACCACTTGAAATCATTAAAGAGTTTCCATCGGGCAGAGTTACGGGGATCATGGGCATAGATCTTTCCCTTACCTGAAGGTTTTGAAGTGAAGGGGTGTTTAAAATAAAGGAAGATATTTGCTGATTCCATTGTGGAGATTCGAAATTCCGAATTTCTTCCATTACCTGTGTTCCAATTACATACCGTGTCTTGGGACTATTAATTGGTCTTGTTATATCATCAGGATTAGGAATAACTAAACCTAATTGTATAAATTGATGAATTGTTTGCCTTCTAACGGTTTCACGAGTATTTGGTGCGTAATCTACACCATAATGTTCACGAAAGAAATCCATCATTTCTGTGATGCCAATTAGATTCTGTGAAGCATCATTCCAAGAAGTGTCCGGTCTGATATTCAACAGCGCCAACAATGCGAGTGCAGATCGGTCATTTTGTTGAGCTCTTGGAACATTTAATATTTTTAAAATGCTAAGAGCTTCTCTGATTTTCTTTTTCGCTAGAATGGGGTCTTGTGATTTTAAATCGTTTTCTTTGTTCAATTCTAACTCCTTTGAAACAATTCGATCAATTTCGTCCTGAACAGGAAAAATATTGCTTACCTGTCGACCCATTGCAATTAATTGGGCCTGGCTGGGATATTTTAGTTTCCTTAAATCGGATGCATTTATTTGCGTATGTCCACTAAATTGCCTGAAGTAATTATCAACCAAAGTTGAATTAAGATAGAGAGTAAGACCTTTTGCAAAGTCGGTAGATAATTCTTTGTTTGCATGATAAAAATAATTTAAATGGTTCTCGATGCCAATTTTCTTAGCATTAATAGCCGCGGGATCGTAGAATGCAGCTTGTACTCTTCGTTTCTCCTCTTTTGAAGAGAACCGTTTTACAAGTACATAGTTTTGAGAAGGTACTAAAAGGGAGTCAACTTCATGAGATGAAATAATGGCACTTGGTTTCTTTGTCCCTTTTGGAGACCACGTTACACGACTATTTTTAATATTTAATGGATATATAAGCGGTACTGTTTCTAGAGTGGATTCTAATCGAAGCCACTCCTCTGCGCGAAAATCTACAACTCTACCGGTTGACACTTCCAGTTCAAGATCAATCAGGGTAGTGTTTAAATCATTAATAGTGGAACTAATTTTGTGTTCTAATCCATTTGATATTAGCCGAATAAAAAAATCTGGATCATCAGGTTGAACGAGTTGTTCGTAATCTATGAAGTTCATCGTACTGTCATCATCTGGATCATTGCTTTGGGTAATTAGAATTTTTTTTATTTGTTGGTCACTCTTTTTTGCGCTAACAATCACATTTTCTTGTAATACGTTGTTTTCTTTGAATAAATTGTCACGCGAATCAAAAATATGAATTTGTTTTATAGCCATTGTTCTTAAAAAATGGACTCTAAAGTTTTTATAGTAAGAACCATTACAAAAACTACGTGGAATGATTACAACCATTTCTCCTTCAGGTTTTAGTATTTCAGTTGCCAGCCAGACAAAAGCAGTATAGAGGTTGGTGGTTTGAATTCCTATTGAATTTAGAACTTGCCTCGTTTTTGATTGGCTATTGATCTTCTTATAAGGGGGATTCATGATTGCATGGCTGTATTCAATATGTTTTTCATCAAAAAGGGTATGTTTTTTCAAGAGAGCTTCAGCGATATCTAAAATAAAATCTTTTTGCTGGATTTCGTATTGGAATTCAACCCCCGACTTGATGCAAAGTTCGGAACATTTCTTTAAGGTTATATTGAGATCATATAATAAATTTTGATCCAATTCATAGGCTGTTACAAAAATCTCCTTAACACCGCTTTTCGATTCTATGACTTGAGCAATGAATGCAGCAGTAAGTGTCCCAACTCCGGCTCCAGCGTCAAGAAGATGAATTGTTGATGGGAAATTTGTGAACATATTCCCCATCATTGCTGCGATTTTTGGTGAGGTGAAGAACTGTCCCCAATCCGATTGTCTATTCTTATTCAGTCTTCTTTGAGCTTGTAATCGAATGCCATCGAGTTGTTGTAGGAACTCGAGAGGATTTGAAAAATTTGAACCCTTGAAAGTCAAAGAATCTAAAACGTTCATATGTCGAAAAAATATGCGAACAAGTGATCTACTCATATTATACATAGCATTGGAAAGAAATATTGATAAATGTGAAGAGTGAATTACTCATGACATGGGTGTGATATGATTCATTCTATGGAACGCATGAATATCGAGCCGGGGCTGCTGCGCATCTTCCGGTTGTTCTCTGTGTTGGAAGCCATTGTGCTGTTTGGCGTGGTGCTTTCGTTTGAAGGCGCCAGCGTCACCACATCAGCGCTGCCCCAAAATCACTATTTCATCATCTTGATTGAAGCTGTCGCGCTGTTCTTCTATCTTTCACTGCCCTGGCTGCGCGAAAAACTGAAGCAATACTACCTGCCGCTGGCGCTGTTCATTGCCACAGTGGCGCCCATTCTCAGCAACCGCCTCTACCGCAGCGGGCCGGCGCAGAGCGACACCTTCACCATGATCGCCTATGCCTGGGAATTGATCCCGTTGCTGCTGGTGCCGCTGGTGTTGATTGCCTGGCAGTATAGTTTTAAAATTGTGGTGAGCTATTCAGCCTTAACCGCCCTGCTCGACACCATGCTGGTGCTGCTGGAACGCGGCGGTGTGGAACGCAGCGTGCTGCCCATCATCGCGGTGCTGTTCATTCGCACCATTTCCATGGTGGCGGTGGGCTACATGGTGACGGAATTGATGACCACCCAGCGTGAACAGCGCAAGGCGCTGACCCAGGCCAACCTCAAACTGGGGCAATATGCCATCACGCTGGAGCAACTGGGCATCAGCCGCGAGCGCAACCGCCTGGCGCGCGAACTGCACGACACCCTGGCGCACACGCTCAGCGGCATTGCGGTGCAGTTGGAAGCCATGAAAACCGTCTTGCAGCCAGGGCATGCTGAAGCACAAACCATGCTGGATCAGACTTTGCTGGCCACCCGCAACGGACTGACCGACACGCGCCGCGCCTTGAAGGATTTACGTGCCACCCAACTGGACGACCTGGGCTTGAGCCTGGCTTTGCGGACCATGGCGCGCAAAGTGGCTGACCGGGCAGGCTTACAACTGGAATGTGAAATCCCGGACGCGTTGGAAGGAATTTCACCCGCCGCCGAGCAGGCCATTTACCGCATTACCCAGGAAGCATTGGAAAACGTGGTGCGGCATGCCGATGCGCGCAAGGTGTTCATTCAACTGGGATGGTTTAACAAGCAAATGGTATTGGTGATCAGTGATGACGGGCGCGGCTTCGACTCCACAGTTTTGAACGACAGCGACCGCCTGGGTATGAAAGGCATGCAGGAACGGGCTGCCATGGTGGGCGGAGAGTTGAAAGTGGTCAGCCAGCCCCACCAGGGAACAATCATACGATTTACACTGGACGGACGACATGATAAAAGTTTTGATCTGTGATGATCAAGAAATCGTATGCGAGGGATTGCAAAAAATTATTGACGGCGATCCCGATATCGATGTGATCGGCATTGCTCATGACGGAGCCGAAGCACTCGAAATTACTGAAATGGCGGCCCCCGATGTGGTGTTGATGGATTTGAAGATGCCGGGTGTCAACGGCATTCACGCCACGCGGCGCATTCGCGAGAAGTTTCCATCCACGCGCGTGCTGGTTTTGACCACTTATGATGAGGACGAATGGGTGTTCGACGCCATTCGCAGCGGGGCGTCAGGCTATTTATTGAAGGACACTCCCCGGCAGGAGTTGATCCAGGCAATCAAAGGGACGGCTGCGGGCGCTTCTTACATTGACCCGGCGGTGGCAGGCAAGTTGTTGAACAGCGTGGTGCAAAATGCGCCGCGCATCAAACGCGAGCCGGGAGACCTGTTTAGCGAACGTGAATTTGAAGTGCTGCAACTGCTGGCGCGCGGCTTTTCGAATGCTGAAATTGCCCAGCAGCTTTTCCTCTCGGAGGGGACGGTGCGCAATTACACCAGTGTCATTTTCACCAAACTGGGGGTTTCAGACCGCACCCAGGCCGCCATTGCCGCCCTGCGCTATGGACTGGTGGACTTAAACGAGATATAAATAGTGTCCATGCGCACACCTCAAAAAAACTCAACGGTCACTTTTTCACAACAAATTCAATGGTTTTGCCTGGCGGCGGCGCTGGAAAGCGCGCTGGCGTTTTTGGTGATGCTGCTCATCCCGGGCGACCCGAAGAACGCCTGGATGTTTGGCTTTTCACGCACACGGGTTTTCATCATCCTGATTTTCCTGGCCTTAACGTTGATCTTTGGCGGGGCAGCTTTCTGGCTGCGCAAGGGCGGCGTGCGTGCCGCAGCCTGGCAGGCGCAATTTACGGCAGGTCTCATCCGCCCGGCGCCGGCCATTTTGCTGACCGTTTCGGCGCTGCTGGGAATGGGCGCAACGCTGTGGGGAATTGCGCCGGCTTTGCGCCGCATGCTGGGCGAAGACCTGATGACCCGCCTGCTGCCGCCGCTGGTGTGGGGATTGTTTTTCTGCCTGCAACTGCTGGTGTTTTCCATCTTTGTGTGGCGAAACCTGTTGAAAACCCGCCAAAAGAGCCGGGCCGGGTTGGCGCCCATAGATCCAAAAGGTTTGCACTGGGTGCTGGTGTATTGCGGCGTGCTTTTGTTGTTTATGGGCACGGCGGTGCAACTGGCCGCCTACCGCATGTCGCCCGACTTGCTGGAACGCTTCATTTCAGCCAAAGGTTTTGTCACCCTGCACATCAAGTTCAACCTGGGGTATGAAAACAACCTGCCCAACACCTACGCCACCATAATTTTGCTGGTTCTGGCTTTGCAATTGTTCTGGATCGCCCGCGGATGCCGGCAGCAGACTAACCCGGCAGCCGGTCGGTGGGCCGCCCTCGGCTTTATCGCCCTGTTTTTTTCGCTGAACGAGATTGCGTTTCTGCAAAAACACGCCATTGCACCCATTCGCAGCGCCCTGCATTTGCAGGGGATGTGGCAAAACGCCTGGTATTTGTCCCTGCTGCCCGTGATTTTCGCTGTAATCCTGTGGAGCCTGCCGGCGCTGCAAGGGGTGAACCGCTCGCAGATGCAACGCCTGATCGCCGGTGCGGTGATTGGTGCCGCCGGGGTGATTGGCATGAACCTGTTGAGCGAAGCGGCGCAGCTGCGGTTCGGGATGTATGACTTCAATACGGAATTGTGGCGCGCTGCTGAACGCGCTGCGGAGTTCATCAGCGTGTGGTTGTTCAGTTCGGTGGCCATTGAATTGATGCCGGCCTTCATGCCGATGATAAATCTTGAAGTAACGCAGAAGGCTCAATCGCGCGGCAAGTTACCGTCTGATGAAACGGTTTTTCTATCTGTTCGCGATTTCCCGTTAAAACTGGCGGCCGTGGCGGGTTTCTTCGGGCTGGTGAATACTTTTCTTTATTTGATTGAATTTGCCCCATCATTCCAGGGGTTGCAAAAGGCGCTGTCGTGGGAATTGCGCCAAACCCTGTTTGATACGTTCAACCTGGAAGTGGAGTCGGCCATTCCAACGTATTTCTCTTTCATTCTTTTGCTCATCGTGGCGGCGCTGTTGTACATCATCGCAGTGCAGCGCGGGTCAACGGATCCCGGATGGATGGGACTTGCGATTGTGTTTATGTTCCTGGCTATCGATGAAGCCTCCAGCCTGCATGAATTGTTATTCGATGTGGTCACAGCATCGGGGCAGCCCAGCGGCATTTTGCACTACGCCTGGTACATCCCGGTGATCCCGGCGCTGGCAGTGTTTGCCTTAATTTATCTGCGTTTCTGGCTGCGTCTGCCCACCTTTGAAAAAACTTTCTTCATTATCTCAGCCGTTATTTACCTGTTTGGCGTGATTGGTATGGAAGCGGTAAGCGGCCTGTTTGATGAACTGCAAGGCGTCAATTCACTGGCCTACAACCTGGCCATGCTGGTGGAAGAGATGATGGAAATGGGGGGCATGATCCTCTTCATTTTCACGCTGCTGCACTACATGGCGCGCTGGCAGCCGCAATTCAAGGTTTATTTAACAGATCGGCCTCAAACATTGCAGGAAGCTGCCTGACGCGCTGGATTGTGAACCGGTATAATCGGATACTGCATGCAAACAAAAAATATTAAACCATCATTATCGTCTTTCTTGAAACTGGATATATTCTGCCTGGCGGTTGCGCTGGAAAGTGCGCTGGCGCTGGTTGTGATGCTGGCCATTCCGGGCGACCCGAAGAACGCCTGGCTGCTGGGTTACTCTTCCACACGGGTCGCCATCATGATTTTTTTGCTGGGAGTGGGCCTGGCATTTGGGCTGGCTGCTTTGAGTTTTCAGCGCGGCGTACCCCGCGCCGAAGTATTGCAGCGGGCGCTGCGGCGCGTGTTGTGCAGGCCGTCGCTGGTACTCGTCATTATTCTCAGTGCGCTGACGGCAGCGCTGCTGGCGTTGTTTGCCATCCTGGCGGTGCTGAATATTCATGATGCAGAATTGCGCCTGCGCCTGCTTCCGCTGCTGGTGTGGGGGCTGCTGATTTGCCTTCAAACGCTGGCGGCGGCCATTGCATGGTACGGCCGTCTAAACCGGCAGCGATTGGTTTCTGCCGGCGCAGATATACTGCTCGATTTGGGACAGGTTCACCTGGCGCTGCTGTTTATGCTGGCGCTGCTGGTGATAGCCATGATCGGCGTGGTGCTGCTGAATTACCAGATTCCCGCCGCGTCATTGGCACGTTACCTGCCGTTGCAGGCTATCAATGATTACATCATCAAATTCAATGCGGGATTTGAAAATAACATTCCCACCTTTTTCAACGCTGTGCTGCTGCTTTTGTGCGCCGCCTTGCTGGCCTGGCTGGCAGCGGGATACGCCAGGGAAAAACTGCCCTTTGCAGCCCGCTGGGGCGTGTTGAGCACCATCTTTTTGCTGCTGGCCATGGATGAAATCGCCGATCTGCACCGCTATTGGATGCTTCCTTTGCGACGAATGTTGCAACTAACCGGAATGTGGCGCAATGCCTGGTTTGTGGCGCTGCTGCCGCTGCTGGTTTTGCTGGCCTGGTGGTGTTGGCCGCTGATAAAGAGCCTGCCGGCGCGCATGCAGCGGAACATCTGGCTGTCAGCCGGGCTGTATGCCGGCGGGGCAATGGCCGTCAATGTAATCGGGCTGGCGTTGGTGCAGGCAGCCGGCGGTAAAAATTTTGCCACTGAGTTACTTAAAGTATTTGAAGAAACCCTGGAAATGGGCGGCATTCTGCTTTTCTCTCACACACTGGCTGAGATATTGGCCGGGAAGATCGCGGTGACCCGTTTTGCCGTATTGCCGCGCAACACTGTTGCAGCGCCTGATGAAAAACCAGCCGTGCGGTTGGCATTCTGGAAGCCCGCGGCGGTGCTGGCAGGAATTACCCTGGCATTATTCTTGATTAACCTGGCAGTTGAACTGCACACTCTCTACCCACCGGCTCATGAGCTGCTTTCCAAAAGCACCTGGTCTCTAATATCCAACATTTTCGACATGGATATGGAGACGGCCTTTCCCAATTTCTTTTCCACTTTCATGCTGATTTCGGTAACCGCAGTTTCAGCCTGGGCGGCTGCTCTCGATCAAAAAAACAAGGGCGGTTGGCTGGGAATTGCGGTGGTTTTCTTCATCCTGGCGCTGGATGAAACCGCCAGCCTGCACAATTCACTGGTTTATGTCTATCGGGTGGATGCGGTTAGCAGCGAATTGCAGAATTATTTCTGGTTTGTGCCGCTGATTCCCGCGCTGGCGCTGCTGGGCCTGGCTTACCTGCGCTTCTGGCTGCGCCTGCCAAACTTCCAAAAAATCTTCTTTGTCTTGTCAGGTGTGATTTATATTGGTGGAGCGGCGGGCATGGAAGTGGTCAGCGGCTGGCTGGATGTGGTGGAAGGGGCTAATTCACGATATTACAACCTGACCATGTTGATGGAAGAAACGATGGAAATGATCGGGGTTATTCTGTTCCTTCATTGCCTGTTTCATTACCTGGCGGGCCTTAAGCCTGAATTCACCGTGAAAGTGGTGCAAAATGGTTGGCAGGTTGTTTCCAGGTAGAATTTCTCGTTCAAACCCCATCAGAGTATAATAAATACACAATGATGTTTGCATAACAACTACTCATTCCAGGCAGGAGGAAAGGCTTAATGCCCCCCAAGGGAAGAATTGAAGTCAATGAGTTATACTGCAAGGCGTGTGAGTTGTGCATCGAATCGTGTCCGCAGCATGTGATCAGGCTGGCGATGGAACGGTTTAATGCGCGCGGGTTTCACCCGGCGGAGTTGTTCGCCGACGGCTGCACCGGCTGCGGTGTGTGCGCGGTGATTTGCCCGGAGGCAGCCATCACGGTTTTTCGCGCGATTGCTGAACGTAAGGCAGATGGGGGATAACTGGCATGCCAAAAGAACTGATCAAAGGAAATATTGCTTTTGCTGAAGCCGCCATCCGTTCGGGATTGCAGGCTTATTTTGGTTACCCCATTACCCCGCAGACCGAGGCGCTGGAGTGGATGTCGCAGCGCATGCCAGAACTGGGACGCGCCTTTGTGCAGGCTGAAAGCGAACTGGCCGCCGTCAACATGGTGTACGGCGCGGCCTGCACTGGCGCACGGGTCATGTCGTCATCATCCAGCCCGGGCGTCAGCCTGATGATGGAAGGCATGTCGTACATTGCCGCCACCGAGGTGCCCATGGTGCTGGTGGACGTGGTGCGCGGCGGCCCGGGGCTGGGCAACATTGCCCCGGCGCAGGGCGACTATAACCAGATTGTGCACGGCGGCGGCCACGGCGACTATCACCCCATTGTGCTGGCGCCTGCCAGCGTGCAGGAGTTGATTGACCTGACTGCGCAGTCGTTTGACCTGGCCGAAAAATATCGCGCCATCGTGGTGGTGCTGATCGACGGCAGCCTGGGGCAAATGATGGAACCGGCTGAACTGCCGCCCATGCGTCCGGTGCGCTCCTCGGTGCCCGAATGGGCAGTGCACGGCGCGCGTGAACGACCGCGGCGTGTGCTCACATCCATCTACATCAGCCCGCCCGACATGGAAACGCTCAACATGCGCCTGCTGCGGCGCTGGGAACGTATCAAAGCGGCTGAAGTGCGCTGCCGTGAATATTACCTGGATGATGCGCGCTTTGCCGTGGTGGGTTTTGGCACTGCCGGGCGTATTGCCCTTTCGGCGGTGCGCATGGCGCGTGCTGAAGGCATTCCGGTGGGATTACTGAGACCGATCACGGTCAGCCCTTTCCCCGATGCGGCGGTATCTGAACTGGCCAGGCAGATGGACGGGCTGCTGGTGGTGGAAATGAACAGCGGCCAGATGCTGGAAGATGTGCTGATCAACACCCAGGGACGCACCCGGGTGGAATTTTACGGGCGCACCGGCGGCATGGTGCCGCTGCCCGACGAAGTGCTGGAGGAAATCCGCCGCCTGGCAAAATCGGCCGACTCTTCAGCTCAGGCGGAGGGGCATCCGCGCGACCGCTGGCTGCACCGTATGAAAGATTTGAACCTTTAGGAGCTGGATGGGATGACAACCCTGGATAACCAGATCGAACAGATTGTATATTCACGCCCGGCATCGTTCACCGACGCCACCACGCATTACTGCCCGGGCTGCACGCACGGCGTGGCGCACCGCCTGGTGGCTGAAGTGATCGATGAAATGGGTTTGCGCGAGCGTACCATTGGCGTGGCCTCGGTGGGCTGCAGTGCGTTTTCTTACAACTATTTTGACGTGGATTTTGTGGAAGCCCCGCACGGGCGCGCCCCCGCCATGGCCACCGGCATCAAGCGCGTGCTGCCCGATAATATCGTCTTCACCTACCAGGGTGACGGCGATATGATGTCGATTGGCACGGCTGAGATCACGCATGCCGCGGCGCGCAGCGAGAACATCACCGTCATCTTTGTCAACAATGCCAACTTTGCCATGACCGGCGGGCAAATGGCGCCCACCACCCTGCCGGGGCAGAAAACCAGCTCGTCGGTGCACGGGCGCGACACGCGCCAGAGCGGTTTCCCGGTGCGCGCGGCTGAAATGCTGGCCACCCTCGACGGCGCCAGCTATGTGGTGCGGCGCAGCCTGCACGACCCCAAGAACATCCGCAAAGCCAAAAAAGCCATCCGCCTGGCGTTTGAAACCCAGGTGCGCGGGCTGGGCTTTTCGATGGTGGAACTGCTTTCCACCTGCCCCACCAACTGGGGCCTGTCGCCCAAAGAAGCGCTCGACTGGGTGGAGGAGATGATGGTGCCCTATTACCCGCTGAATGATATGAAAGTGCATCCTGAAATCGCAAACCTGTCCAGCGAACGGACGGGAGGCTGACCCATGCAAAATGAAATCATCATTGCAGGTTTTGGCGGGCAGGGCGTGCTGTTTGCCGGGCAAATGCTGGCCTATGCCGGCATGGACGCCGGTATGGAAGTGACCTGGATCCCCTCTTACGGGCCGGAAATGCGCGGCGGCACGGCCAACTGCACCGTGATCATCGCCAACGAAGAAATTGGCTCGCCCATGGTGGCGCACCCCCAGGCGGCTATCGTGCTCAACCTGCCGTCACTGGATAAATACGAGAACGCGGTCAAACCAGGCGGCGTGCTAGTGGTGAATTCATCGATGACTGACCGCCCCGTGCAGCGCAAGGATATCGAAGTGATCGAAATTCCGGCCACTGAAATGGCGGAGAAAATGGGCAACCGCCGCATGGCCAACATGCTGCTGGTGGGCGCGCTGCTGGCAGAACTGCCGGCGCTGCCGTTGAAGGTGGTTGAAAAGGCGCTGAAAGACCACACGCCCGAACGGCACCAGTCGATGGTGCCTGCCAACATCCAGGCGCTGCGCAAAGGTGTGGAGTTTCGCGCGGGGAAAAGCCGCGCGGCGTAATGTAGCTGCATCAGTCACTGAGGAGGGCGGGAGCCCGACGCGGCAGTCTCAAAGAAAAATTGTGAAGCCTCGCTTTTATAACAGCGCGGCTTGCATAGATGAGTGAAGAAAAAATCAATCAGGGTGGGTGGATATGGATCGCATCGAGGCCTGTTTTCAAGAAGTGCGCGCGTTTTGCCAGCAGCATGCTGACCCCGCGCTCGTCAAAAAATATCAGCATTACTTCAAAGAAGGTTATGATGCCTACGGTTTGGACCAAAAGTTGATGGAACCGCAGCGCGACGCCTGGCTGCGTGCCTGGAAGAGCGAGCTGGGCGCCGAAGGGCTGCTGAGCCTGGGCGACCGCCTGGTGCGCACCGGCAAGTACGAAGAAGCCAGCTTTGCCCTGTGGTTTGCCGATGCGCTGGCCAAAGAATATACCCCGGCCATGTTCGAGCGCCTGGGCGGCTGGCTGGATGACGGCGTGTGCAACTGGGCGCACAGCGACATGCTGAGCGGCACCATACTCTTCCAGTTCATCCAGCGCGGAGTGGTGAGCCTGCCGGACTTTGCTCCCTGGGTGACGGCGGAATCACGATGGAAACGCCGCGCCGCGGCGGTGGGCTGGATCAAACCCGCCAGGAAGCTGGACGATGTGCAGCCGCTGCTGGATTTCTTTGCGCCGTTGATGAGCGACGGCGAGAAGGTGGTGCACCAGGGCATGGGCTGGCTGCTACGCGAGTTGTGGAAGAAACAACCCGCGCCGGTGATGGACTATTTGCTGAGGTGGAAAGACACCTGCCCGCGCCTGATCATCCAATACGCCTCCGAGAAGATGACGGCAGAAGACAAGGCGCAGTTGAAGCGTGCGAAGTAGATTTTTTACGCCTTCCTTGCCTCCCCCAAAATCAAAATCGTGATTTTTAGGGGAGGAATTCAAGAAATTATGAAGTGGGTGAAGTACCGTAGAACGTGTTAAAAAGTGGCAATGCCTAGGGTGGGTGAAGGGGTGGCAATGACAACAATCTGAAGAATTCCCGAAACCCACCCCGAAACCAACCAACAATGCCACTGAGTATGACATAAATAACTTATCATGCAAATCTGCATTCATCGCGGCAGTAATCAAATAGGCGGGAGTTGTGTTGAAGTGGAAAGCCAGGGGCAAAGGCTGCTTCTGGATATCGGATTGCCACTGGATGCTGAATTGAATACGCTTCAATACTTGCCGGATATACCCGGATTGGACGGCAGTGGTCCATCGCTTCTGGGTATTCTCGTTTCACATTCCCATATTGATCACTTTGGTCTACTGCCTCATGTGTCTCCTGATATACCGGTGGGCATGGGAGCTGCCAGCCGTCGCATTCTTCATGCGGCTGCACCGTTTATGCGTGGCAACTGGCAGATTCCTGAAAAGGGCTGGGATTACCAGTCGGGGCAACAATTTGAAATCGGCTCCTTTCACGTTACACCGTATCTGGTTGACCATTCCGCCTATGATGCTTATGCAATCTTGGTTGAAAGCGGCGGGAAACGAATTTTCTACAGCGGTGATTTTCGAGCACATGGTCGTAAGAAAACATTGTTTGATCAATTTATTTCCAATCCGCCCCAAAATATTGATGTCCTGCTTTTAGAGGGATCTTCGTTTGGACGGATGGATAGAGACCAAAAATTTCCTTCGGAAACAGAAATTGAAAATCAACTGGTAAAGTTTTTTTCCGATGCGCAAGGTATTGCTTTGGTTCACACATCTGCTCAGAATATTGACCGGGTGGTTTCCATCTTTCGCGCTTGTAAACGAACTGGAAGAAGATTAATCATCGATCTCTATACAGCGACTATACTGGAAGCGACTGAGAACCCCAATATTCCACAATCGGACTGGCAGAATGTTGCCCTGTTCGTTCCGCAGGCGCAAAGGATTCAGATAAAAAACAATGCCTGGTTTGATTTGCTCAAACGTTATGCTTCCAACAGGATTTTCGTGGAACATTTGCGCGAAGCACCTGAAAAATCAACCTTACTGTTCCGCCCCATCCATCAGCCTGACCTGGAAAGAGGAGAATGTTTACAGGATGCTGTCTATATCTATTCACAGTGGGAAGGATACTGGGAAAAAGGCGCTTACGATGCAACCAAAAAGTGGTTGGAAAAGCATTCCATACCGAAAATCAGTCTACACACATCCGGACATGCCAGCCTGGTTGATTTAAAAAGACTGGAAGAAGCCATTAAACCTCGCAGGGTGGTACCGATCCACACGTTTTTTTCCGAACAATATATCCATTATTTCAACAATGTTGAAATTCATTCTGATGGTGAAAGGTGGGAAGTCTAAGATGCGCGCATTATCTGAACAATTTATGAATGACCTAAAAAAACCTGATGGTATGCTCAACCCCATTCTTGAGCGGGTTAAGAATGATCAGACGTTGATGCTGGCAATCCGGGAAGATTATATTAATATCTATTATCGAGGAGGAAACCTTCTTAAAGTCAGCCAGCCACAAAAGGGAGTTTATTCAACTAGATTTGATCCCAATTACAACCTTTCTAAACAACCAGGGTTGGAGTTACCCAAAATTCTTCATGATTGTGGCGATACAAAAAAGTGGGTGGATGCTTTCCCATTGCTAAAACAAACAATGGATAACTTTTTCTCGGTTCATTCCAAAGCCGAACGCGAATTTCAACAACTGGTTGCACGGGAAAATAACGGTTCGACGATTTCAAACGAAAGCGAATATTTCATTTCTGATATTGAGGTCAGTGATTCGGACATTGGCGCGCGTATTGATCTGTTGGCTATCTGTTGGCCGGCAAATTTCCGAAAAACAGGGAACAAATGCAAAGCTGCTTTCATCGAGATGAAATATTCGGATGGTGCCCTGGATAACTCATCTGGAGTAATTAAACATCTTCGAGACTTTGATGCTTTGATAACCAACAAGAGTCGTTATCGGGAATTCTTGCAAATGATGGAATCTCAATTTAATCAGCTTGATGAGCTTGGGCTATTGAAGTTTAATAAAGGGATTAGTAATGCGAAAGTAAAACTGAATCCAGATGATCGTCCTGAAGTGATATTTATACTGGCCAATCATAATCCGCGTCGCTCAAAACTAAAAACAATCCTGTCTGATCCTCAAATCGATGAGTATGCCCGGGCAAATAAGTTTGCTCTAAAATTCTTTGTATCCAGCTTTGCTGGTTACGGGCTGCATACTGATTGTATGCTCAATCTGGATGAATTCAGAAAGCTGTTATGAAATTTTGGGTGCGCCAGGGCACACCATTTTTGTGCTGGTAATGAGTTTGGTGCTCCCTGGCGCACCACAAATAAAATCTTACAAAACATTAATACAATCCCCGGTAAGAAGATGGGGGGTGTGCGGGTCTATGTCTCTGAAAACACTTGAAAGCTGAGGAACACAGACCATGAGCTATGACAAACTTCCTTCCCCCGAACAATTGAACCAGGCCATCCAGGCGGTGCAGGCGCGCGGCATCAACGTGGTGCTGGTGAACACCAGAGAAGAAGCCCTGGAGAAATTGAAAGAACTGATCCCGGCGGGCGCCAGCCTGATGACCGGCAGCTCGACCACCCTTCAGCAGATCGGCTTTGAAGACCTGCTGATCTCCAAGCAGCACCCCTGGAACAACCTGAAAGATGCCATTTTGGCGGAGAAAGACCCGCAAAAGCAGTCCGAACTGCGCCGGCAGAGCGTGCTGGCTGACTACTTTTTGGGCAGCGTGCATGCCGTGGCTGCCAGCGGTGAGCTGGTGGTTGCCAGCAGCACCGGCAGTCAACTGCCCGCCTACGCCTATTCCAGCCGCAACGTGATCTGGGTGGCGGGTGCGCAAAAGATTGTGCCCAGCCTGGACGAAGCCTTCCGGCGCGTGCGCGAGCACGTCTTCCCGCTGGAAGACCAGCGCATGAAGAACGCCGGTTACAATGGCGCCACCCTGGGCAAATGGCTGATCTTCGAGCGCGAAAGCGCCTTTTTGGGGCGCGGTGTGACCCTGGTGCTGGTCAATGAACCGCTGGGGTTCTAAAAATTTGATAATTCAAGGCGCCCGCCGTTCTGGCGGGCGTTTTTTTATATCTGCATGGGTGCATTGCTGCTTTCACGAGTGCGGGGGGGAGAACTTCAGCGGTCTTTTCTTGAAAAGGCGATCGTTTTTCATTACAATGAAAGTAGGAAGAAATCTTTTGTTGTTTTGCAGGCGCATGGCTGCCAGATGAAACAAAGCATGGATGAGTTCTTGAGACACATTGCCTGAAATGCGAGGTGAGAAATGTCCGAATTCATTACATTGCTCTGCCCCACCTGTGGAGAATTATTAAGATTGGAACCGCGCTACAAAACCCACGTGTGCTGGTTTTGCGGCAGACGGCTCAAACTGATAGACTCGCGCGGCAGCGGCTTGCTGGAGAAGCCGCCGGTTTGCCCGGTTTGCGGCAGCAACGACCGGGTGATGAAGTTGGCGGTAAAAAATGCAGAAAATCCCGAATTCAGGCGGCGCTATACGCTGCCGTCACTCCCGACCAAACAATCCATCAAGGCAGTGCATCTCAAACCGCCCAGACCGCCGAAACGAACGAAGCCGCTTCCTCCCAACCCCCTGTATGGAGTGACGATACTGGTTTCAGGAACGCTATCATTGATCTTGCTGATTAAAAAACAACTGGTACCCAAAAGGTACCAGTTGTGCTTCTATCCCGTCTGGTTGTTTTACCTGTTCACTGGATTCCTGGCGATATGGGGAATATCGGAAGAATTTGCTGACCGTGCCAACCAGTGCAAAATGCGTTTGTACCGGGCGAGGGTAGCCCGATATGAGCACAATAAACTCATGCTCGATTTTTATCGCAAATATGAAGAAGAATTGTTGAAGTGGGAACGATCCAAAATTCGATATGAACTGGTGAATTACTGCGAGAGGGACGATATTGTCTTTATACCCGGTCTGGCAAAATCTTTTGGGGTGGAGGATATGCCAAAGCTGCTTTACCAGGATGAATTGGCGGGCGAGGCTCAGGTGTAGGGAGCATTGCTTTAATCAGGTAGATGTCGGCTTGAATTTGGCTTGCTCACAGCGCCCGCCGTTCGGCGGGCGCTGTTTAATTTGCGCAGATGGAAAATTGGGACAGAACGATCCTACATCTTTAACAACTGCTTATGAGACTAACCAATCTTTGGCAGCTTGAATATCGTCAAACGGCATTGCTGATGATTTTGAAAATTTGGCAACAATTTCAAGAAATACACGCCGGGGTCCGGTCATCCCCAGAATAGCAGTCTTTGTTTTATATTCTGTTGACTTTAATGACATTTCCTTAAAAAGTGTTAAAACATCCGGTGAAACTAAAGTACCGGTAGTATCAACCAATGCCAAAACATCTTGATTTGCTTTGTTCTGAGTCATGTAGGTCATGACTTCGTAAACTTCTTTTTTAAGTTCAATATCAGTCGTGTGGTCATACCGTGCAATAAAAATCTTTTTACCTTTATAGGTCTCCAACCCTGATTTCATAAAAAAACCTCCTCGATGATATGAAAATTGTTGCTGCTATATGGTATTGTGAAATTTTTAGACGATATCAAAAAGGGGAATCTTTATTAATACTCGGATTTTTCGTCAATATGAAATCCCCTTCATCTTTTTAGAATTGGCGAAGAATTTTTGTAACAACTTCAAAAGTTTAGCATTTTCAGTTCCACATCGCCATAAATTTTTCGTAATATTTTTGAAACACAATAATTGGTACAGCAAACAAGCCTCATCCAGCACAATGAAGCAACCACCAGGAAGCAGAAACCATTGTCTTAGGAATTGTGTCCTTTCCTGCAACCAAACGATTCTATGGTCTCAATAAATGTCGCCGTTAAAATAGCTGCTGTCCATTCGGAACCAGATTCTCAAATCATCCATCTTGATATTGGCTGCGATTTCTTTGAGTATTTCAGATGCGCCGTTTGCTGTATCAGTGTTACCACTTCTTACAAAACCAGTTATACAACGTTTACTTTTGACAGATTGATTATTACTAAACCCCGGCGAAAACAGTTTGTTAAGCCCATTTATGGAAAGTTTTTTGTGGGAATTACCCGATGAATTTGAAGATTTATTTGAATAGTCCAACACAATTTAGGTGGATAGGATGAATCGAAATAATCTTAAACCTAACTACTGTCTAAACCGCCCCTACACCATCGAAGTGCTGCGCGAAACCGACGCTGAAAACCCCGGCTGGGCGGCGCGCGTGGTGGAACTGCCCGGCTGCCTGACGCAGGGCGACACCTTTGAGGAACTGGGCGAGATGATTCAGGATGCCATGCGCGCCTGGCTGGAGACGGCGCTGGAACAGGGCATGGCAATTCCCGAACCTCCCCCTTGAACTTCCCCCTTCTTCAAACCCCGATAATCCATTAGAATAAGCCCATTCTTTTCTGCGAGGCGCACATTGCTGCTTTATCTTTCTCAGGGCGCGGTGCTGGGGCTGTATGCCGCGCTGACCCCTGGACCCTTCCAGGCCTATCTGTTCGCTGAAACGCTACGCATTGGCTGGCAGCGCGCGCTGCGCCTGGCATTGGCGCCGTTGTTCTCTGACCTGCCAGCGCTGGTTGTAATCTTCCTGGCCATCTCCAGCCTGCCCGACGTGGCCATCAGCGTTTTGCGCCTGGTGGGCGGCGGTTTTCTGCTCTTCCTGGCGTGGGGCACGTTTCAAAGCAGCCGTGCGCAGGCCAGCGCGGCCGCGGTTGACCCCAAAGCGGTGCCAGCCGGTTTTTGGAAGGCCGTGTTGATGAACTTGCTCAATCCCAACGTGTACATCTTCTGGGGCACCATTGGCGCGCCCATTGTGCTGGAAGCCTGGCAAAAAGCGCCCGCCCTGGCGCTGGCCTTTGTGGCCACCTTCTACGCCATTCTCATCCCGGTGACGGCGGGTTTCATTGTGCTGTTCGGCATCCCGGGGCGCTTGAAACCCGGCTGGCAGAATAAATTGCTGGCGGGGCTGTCGCTGCTGCTGGCAGCCATGGGCGTCTATCAACTGTGGAACGGCATCAGCGGGCTGCTGGGGTGATCAAATTATCACCCCGCCAGGTGCATGAATTTTTGAAAATGGGTCTATAATCAATTCAGCAGTTTCCTCCACATCAAATCCGCAATTTTCCGCAGTATCTCCAACGTATCAAACAAACTGAATAGGACTTTTAAAACCACTTTCTTTAGAAATGGAGCTTATGCCATGTCAAGGTTTGAAATGAATCCTGCTTATCCCATCTCTCAACTGGAGAAGGGCTATGCCGCGCTGGCCAAAGCTTTGGGCAGCAAGGGCGTGTGGCTGCTGGAAGGCGCCGCCGCTGCCGACTGGGAAGCCCTGCGCGCCGGCCTGGAGGCTGCCCTGGCCGCTTTAAAGGTGAAGGTTGAATGGATGGATGCCCGCCAGGCGCTGCTTTCACTGGAAGAGCGCTGGGCGGTGCTGCGCCCCACGCTGGGCATCGGCGACCTGGAACACGGCCGCCTGTTTGACGGGGAATTGAAATCGTTGTTTAGCGAAGAAAAGTTGAAAGCCCTGGCTGAGAAGGCTGAAAACGCCGACAACCTGTGCGTGGTGTTCGGCCCGGGCAGCTCACTGCTGTCGCTGTTTTCAGCCAAAATTGGCTTTGTCGAGCTGACCAACGAGCAGGAAATTGCCCTGGTTCCGGCGGGCAAGGGGCGCTCGCTGGTGGGGGTCGAACCTGCTACCATGCGCCACGTGTCCAGCGTCGACTGGCAGGTGATGGACCGGCTGGCGGGCGAGCTGCTGACCAGGGTCGATCTTTACGTCAACCTTGATGACCCGGCTGCCCCGGTGGCGGCTGCCGGCATGGCGCTGCGCGCGGCGGCTAAAATCCTGCGCCGCCAGCCGTTCTGCGCCGTGCCCACCCTGCGCCCGGCGCGCTGGGGCGGTCATCACCTGAACAAAGTGCTGGGGCTGGACAACCCGCCCGACACCATCGGCCAGATGTACCTGCTGCACACGCGCAAGAACGCCGTGGCGCTGCGCAGTAAAGACGCTGAATTGCGCTTCCCCTTCACCCGCCTGCTCAACCTGGAGCCGGCCGGCATTCTGGGTGAGGTGGGTGTGCGCGCGGCGGGCGAGAAGCTGCCCGTGCATTTCAACCTGGTCGATACGGTGGGCAGCGCCAGCCAGCTTCCCATCCAGGTGCATCCCAACTGGGAACAAGCCTGGCGCGATTACAGCGCCACCGCCTCGGAAGATGAGTCGTATTACATTTTGCACAGCGAAGGCGGCAATGTGAACCTGGGTTTGCGCAGCGACGTGGACCCGCAAAAGTTCATCGAGGCGCTGCGTCTGGCGCGCGAAGAGGCGGTCAACTTCAACCAGCCCGATTATGTTGACCTGTATCCCACCCGCGCCCACGACGCCATCCATGTGCCGGCGGGCGTGGTGCACGATGTGGGTCCCGGCAACGTGCTGCTGGAGGTGTCGCTGGCGCACGACGCGCACATCTACCGCCTGTTTGACTATTTGCAGCGCTTTCCCGACGGGCGGCTGCGCCCGGTGCAGGTCGAAGAGGGTCTGCGCTACCTGGACTGGGATGGCAACACCGATTTCGTGCGCCAGAACTCCTTCCAGCCGGCGCGCCTGCTCAGTCAAAACGCCGATGCGACCATCTATGTGGTGATGGACACCGCCTGGTACGGCTTTGAAATGCAGCGCATCGAGCTGCAGGGCACGCACGCCGACGACACGCAGGGGCGCAGTTTCCACGCCGTCATGCTGATCGAGGGCGAGGGCGTCAGTATCGAGGGCGAGAGCTTCAAGCAGCCCCTGCACACCTTCGAGCTGGCGCTGGTGCCGGCTGATTGCGGCGCCTACCGCCTGGTGAATCAGGATAAGAACGGCTGCAAGGTGTTGAAGACGTTCATGAAGTGACCCCCACCGGCTCTACCCCAAAATCCGTTGGATTTTAGGGGAGGAGTTGTGCTGGTTGATTTACAATGAAGCGCCCTCCGTACGGAGGGCGCTTTGTATTTGAAACCATTCGTGTGTAGGGTGAGTGGAGGTGTGGCAAACGTACCCGACAAATAATCTTGTGGAGCCACACCGCAAGCCTTTTCAAGGGCTTCCCACCGAATAATCAACGATTGGAAACGGTGGGTTACGGGGCGATTGAGGTTTTAAACGCCGGAGTTCGAACGCCCCTGAACTGCACCCCCACCCAGCCTCCCCCAAAATCAAAAAACAGATTTTAGGGGAGGTGAATTTGAAAATTTATTCGTACACGTTGATGCTGAGGTAGAGATAGCAGATGATCTCGTCGTCGTGCATGAGCGCCCACGAGGCGGTGTGCCGCCCGGCTTCTTTGGGGGCCACCATGTCGATCACAAATTCGGCGGTTTTACCAGTTTTTACATCTTTTTGGGAATACACCGCGTCTGTTTTGGTTTGAAATTTAGTGCCGGAAAGGTATTTCACGGCCAATTCACCGGCTTCCCATTTCTCGTCTCCGGTGTTCTTTAATTCCCATCTACCATCAAAGTCGGTGCCGATTTTGATACGGGTGCCGGCTTCGGGGTTATAAGACACAATGGCGCAACCCGACTTAAGTGTGGGGGTGTTATACACCGGCAGGGTGGGAACCAGCGTGTTGGTGGCGGTGGGTTCGGGTGTGGCGGTTTCGGTGGGGGTGACCGTGACCGTGCTGGTGGGCGCGGCCAGGGCGGTTTCAGTCAAACCAGCCACAACGGTCTGCTGCACCTGAGTGCGCAGCAATTGCAGGTCCACGGTGGGCTCAACCGGGGTGGCGGTGGCAGCGGCCAATGGCGCGCCGCACGCACTGACGGTTAGCAGCAGGAACAATGCACAAAACAGTAGCACAGGTTGTTGCCTGAACATTTATACCTCGTTTGTGTAATGATGGATTTAAATTATCACAGGTTGCTGTCAATTTGTCATCGCGAGCCCCAAGGTTCAATTCAGGGCGCGGCAATCTCCAAATTTGACATTGAGACTGCTGAGACGGGATTCCACCATCCTAGCAGTGATAGATGAGGCGTTGCTTCAAAGTGGCAACCTGGAAAAATTACGTTCTGGTGTGATTCTAACCCAGGTTGCTTATTTGAACAAAGGCACAATCAACAGGGCGGTCATGCCCACCAGTTTCATGAAGATCAAAATCGACGGCCCGGCCACGTCTTTGAGCGGATCGCCCACCGTGTCGCCGGTGACGGCGGCAATGTGTTCGGGGGTGCCTTTCATGCCGGTTTGATCCTCAATCACCTTTTTGGCGTTGTCGAACGCGGTGCCCACATTGTTAAAGAAGGGTCCCAGCAGGGCCGAGCAGGCCACCGATCCCACCAGCACCGCGCCCAGGGCGTTCATGCCGAAGAAATAGCCCACACCGATTGGCACCAGGATGCTGACCGCGCTGGGGAAGATCATTTCCTTTAATGCGTTGCCGGTGGCAATATCGACACAGTGCGAATAATCGGGCTTGGCCTGGCCTTCGAGAATTTTGGGATTGAGATGAAACTGTTTGCGCACCTCATCCACCATCAACTGGGCAGTTTTGGATGTGGAGCCGATCACCAGCGAAGATACCAGGAACGGCAGCGAGACGCCCACGAACAAAAAGCCCAGGTTAAAAGGCGTGGTCACATCAATGGACGTGATGCCGGCCGATTTGTAGAAGGTTAGAAAAATGACAAAAGCGGTGATGGTGCCCGATATCATGGCATAGGCTTTGGTGATGGCTTTCATGGTGTTGCCCACCGAATCGAGCCTGGCAAGTTGCGACACCACGTTCTCTGATTCATTGGACATGCTGGCAATTCCGGCGGCATTGTCAACAATGGGGCCAAAGGCATCGGCTGCCATGATGTAGGTGATGAGTAAATCGGTGCCGATGTTAACGCCCACCAGCGCCAGCAAGTTGCCGTTCGAAAAGGTGTAGATGGAAATGATGACCGCCACCAGCACTATGACCGGAAACACCGGGCTTTGCAGGCCGTACCCGAGGCCGGTAATCAGGTTGAGGGCGGCGCCGCGCTTGGAAGCAATGGCAATTTCATTGACCGGTTTGCCGTCCATGCCGGCATAATAACGCGTGCTAATCGAAGCCACCGTGGTGATCAACACGCCCAGGGTGGCGCCAATGCCCACAATCCAGGTGTTCAGCAGCAGGTGCGAAAGCAGCAAGGCAATGCCAATACTTAAGAAGGAACTCACCGCCAGCCCGATGTTGAACTGAGTGGTGGGTTTCATGCCGGGTTTCCACTCGCGGCTGGCAAAAATACCGGCGGTTGAGGCGAACAAACCGGCGCTTTGCAATAAAAACGGGAAGAAAATGGCGCGCGGACCATAAACTGAGACCATGGCAATGGCCACAATGGAACCGGTGATCAGGTCGTCGCTGAAGGTTTGGAACAGGTCGGCGCCGCGCCCGGCGCAGTCGCCCACGTTGTCGCCCACCAGGTCGGCGATCACGGCCGCATTGCGCGGGTCGTCTTCAGGGATGTTGGTTTCAATTTTGCCCACCAGGTCGGCGCCCACATCAGCCGATTTGGTAAAAATACCGCCGCCGATTTGCGCAAACAGCGCCGCCAGGCCGCCGCCAAAGGCAAAGCCGATCATCGATTCGGGCGTTTTGAAAATGCTAAACAGGATGGAAAGTACCACCAGGCTGAAACCTGTGATGCACAGCCCCATGACCGAGCCGCCGTACAACGCCACACGGAAGGGGCTTTGTTTGCTTTCTTTGGCTACATCGGCAGTTTGCAGGTTGGTGCGCACACTGACCGACATGCCCACATAGGCCGCCAGCAGCGAGGTGAGCACACCCAGCACGGCTGTGAGAGCTGCCTGCCAGCCCAGGATGAGGTACAACAATGCGGCGAAGAAGGGCGTCACCAGCAGCACAGTACGAATTTGCCGGTTCAGGTAGGCTTTGGCGCTGGTGCGAATGTCGTCGGCCACCGCCTGCATGTTGGCGGCATGAATGGGACGGCGGGTGATTTTGAGAATAAAAACCACCGCAAGCAATATTCCCAGCACTCCGCACACCAGTGATATCGCATACAGGCGCATATCCAGCGTGGCGATTAAGGCAGCCACCACCAATGCAATGGTTATGCTGATGTAGAGCCATCTGTTTTTGAGAAAGGAGATTGGGGAAATACGGGTGGAACTTTGGGTTGAACGATAGGTTGTGGATTGTTCTGCGGGCATGAGAATATTGGATAAGGAATCATGCCGGGATTATCTCCCGGTTGACCGGTTAGAGCCGGACCGATAAAAAACCTGTACCAAAGTATCAAGGCAAAGGGTTTGATCCCTTTGCCTTTTGAATGAACCCTGAAGCAGACATATATTATACAACTTTTTTGGAGAATCAAAGCGTTTGTTCGAAGGCAAACAAAAACACCAGGTCGTTGACGTTGGTGCCGGTGGGGCCGGTGATCAGCAGGTCGCCCAGGGTCGAAAAAAAAGTGAACGAATCATTTTCGCGCAGGGTATCTTCCGCTGTCAAACCCATTTGCCGGGCGCGCTGCAGGGTGCTGCCGTCAGCGGCGGCGCCGGCGGCGCCGGTGGTGCTGTCTTCACCGTCGGTGGCCAGAGTCAACAGGGCTGCATTCTCCACGCCGGCAAGCTGCAAGGCGGCACCCAGCGCCAGCTCCTGATTGCGCCCGCCTTTGCCGCCGCCGCGCAGGGTGACGGTGGTTTCACCGCCAGCCACAATGCAAACCGGGCGCGGCAGGGGGCAGTCGCGCAGCAAAGCAGAGCGAAGCATGTCTCCCAGGGCAGCGCCCACCTGGCTGGCTTCGCCCTGCAGAGGTTCATTCAGCAACAGGGTATGAAAGCCCTCCATTTGCGCCTGCTGCAGCGCGGCGTGGGCGGCCACCGTGTTGTCGCCCACGATGGTCGATTGCACATGTTGCAGGCAGGGATCGCCGGGTTTCACGGTCTCGGGCAGTTTGCCTGCTAGGCCGTCGCACAGCGCACTTTGCACAGGCTGAGGGATGGAATCCCACAGGCCGTAGCGATCCAGGATGGCGGCGGCATCGGTAAACGTGGTGGGATCGGCGGCTGCCGGGCCGGATGCGATGCTTTCCAGCGGGCTGCCCAGCACGTCCGACAGGATGAGCGACAGCCAGGCGCCCGGGCTGCCCAGGCGCAGCACCCCGCCGCCTTTCACCCGGTCGAGGTGGCGGCGCAGGGTGTTGATTTCGGTGATGTTGGCCCCGCAGGCCAGCAGGGCGCGGGTGAGCTGCTGCAAGTCATCCAGGGATATGCCAGCCGCGGGGCTGGTCACCAGGGCTGAGCCGCCGCCCGAAAGCAGGCAAATTACCAGGTCGCGCGGGGTGGTGGTCTGCAGCAGGCTGATGAGGTGTTCGGCGGCCATCTGGCTGCGCCGGTCGGGCAGGGGGTGTCCGGCTTCAATGATATCAACGTTTGCCAACACTTCATCCCCGGCATGCTTGGTGATCACCAGGCCGGCGGTGATGCGCCCGCCCAGCACACTGTGCATGGCCTTTGCCATGGGAAGCGCTGCTTTGCCAATGCTGATCAGCAGCACGCGGTCAAAATCGTCCAGGTTGTAACTGCCGTCGAGGGTGCGCAGTGTGCCGCCAGTGAAACGCACCGCCTCGCGCACAGCCTGCTGCGGATCGACGGCGTTCAGGGCTGCCCGGCAAATACGCTGCACGGCAGGGGCTTCACGGCGCCGGTTGAGGCAGCCGGGTAACTGGATGGAAGCGAGATTCATGGTTTAACCCAGATTGAATTTGTGTCATTTGTTTTAGAAAAATGCTTGCAGCACATGATCGATGCGCTGCAGAGCTTGCAGGGCGCCGGCGGCTTCGGCCGCAGGTAGGCTGGCGGCATCCACCTTTTCCAGGCGCTTTGAAACGGCATCCACCGCGCCGCACAGGTTCAAGTCTTCGTCCATTTTTGCGGTGAAGAGGGCGGCGAGTTGTTTGCCCAAGCCATCTTCGACAGGGGCGCTGCCGGCGGCGCGGGAACTGATGGGTGCAATCATTTTTTTGATCGAGCGCAGGCGTTCAGCAATGCGCTGCATGGCGGCTGCGGTGAAATTGACCTGCGCGCGGTAATGCCCGGCATACAGCAGGAAGAAACGAACTTCTTCGGCGCTGTAACCCTGCTGAATGAGATCGTGGGTGTAGATGATGTTCCCGCGGCTTTTGGACATTTTGTGGCCGTCCACATACAGATGCCCGCCGTGCAACCAGGTGAGCGCCATGGGGTAGGGGCGCACCGATTCAAGAATGGCGATGTTGTAATCGTGATGACGCACCAGGTTGTCGATGCCGCCGCAATAGATGGACAGCGGCTCTTCGATGCAGTCAACCACGATGCTGCCGTCCTGTACGTTCCAAGAGGGGCGCCCGCGGCCAATGGCGGTTTCCCACCACACCGGGCCGGTGCTGCGTTCTCCGTGCCACAAAATGAAGTCGCCGCGGTTCCAGCGCATGTCGGGGTAGGTGTCTTGGTGAAAGCGTTTGGGTTTGGCGGGCCATTGGCTCATGTCCACCTGGTACAGCCTGCCAAAACCGGGCACCTTGCGCGGATCGAAATATACATTGCCGTCATACCAGTAGGCAATGCCTTTCTCCAGCAAGGCCTGGATGATTTTGACCGAGCTGCCCACATGGTCACTGGCTTTTTCAAAATATTCGGGTTTGCGAATGTGCAGCAGGTTCATCTCCTGCTCAACCAGGCGCAAGTTTTCATCAGTCATGCGAAAAACGTCTTGCTTTAATAGTTCTGCTTCTTCAACGGCTTTGTCTTCGATATCGGTAATGGTCATGCCGCGGCAAACGGAGTAGCCGCTGTATTCCAGGTAGCGCACCAGCATATCTTCATAGGCGAAAGTGCGAAAATTGCCAATGTGCGCCGGCTTGTACACCGAGGGCCCGCAGGAGAACACATTCACCATGTTGGGGTTGGCGGGTTTAAACAACTCCAGTTTTCGTCCCAGTGTATTCATTAAGTGTAGCATGTGCGCTATCCTCCACATCATCTATCAATAATGAACCTGCGAAAGCCACAACAGGTTAGAAGCACATTATATTCGATTCGATGGGCTTGAGAAAATGAAAGACAAGCGTCAATGTCGAAAAATAGGACATTGACGCTTCGTACTTTTCTGTGCAATTGTGAAAAGAATTAGCGAACCAATTTTTTGGCCAGCACCTGTTCGGTAATCAACACGTTGAGGTAACCTCCGCGCAGACCGCCCAGCAGAGCTTCGTATTTTTCGGGCCCGCCGGCGATGCCAACCACGCGCTTGATTTTTTTAATCTGCGCCAGGGTAACCCCGATGACGCGCTCGTCAATGTCCGATTGGATGGGGTTGCCCATGATGTCGAAATAGCGCAGCCCGATGTCACCCACGGCGCCTTTGCGCAGCAGGTCATCCAGTTCTTCGTGTGAAATAATGGAACCGTCTTTCATCACCACAGATGTGGGGGTGGGTGCGCCGATGCCCATATAGGCCACATTGACTTTCTTGATCATCTCCAATGCGTTTTTAACATAGCCGTCAGCCAAAAAAGCGCCTTTCGACTCCATGTTGCGCACAATACCGGGGGAAGGGATGATGGTGAATTTGCACCCCAGCATTTGCGCCATGCGGCTGCAAATGGAGTTGGCGTGCACTTCTGATTCGGGGGGGCCCAGGCCGCCCAGGATCTGGGCAACGTGCATATCACGTGACTCGACGGGATGCATGGCGGCAGCCATATGGTGCAGGGTGGTACCCCAGGTCAGGCCGATCACATCGCCGTCGCGCATGGTGCGGTAGAAATAATCGGCGGCGGCAATGCCCAGTTGACGCGATACCAGCGACTGGGTGTAGGGGGGGTCAACATCAACCACGATGGCTTCTTTCAAGCCGTATTTTTGTTCCAATTCGTATTCGAGATCGGAAAAAACACCGGCGGGAGGCAGGACGTTGATCTGAACAATGCCTTCCAGGCGCGCCTGTTTAATCAGGCGCGAAACCATGGGGCGCGAGATGCCCAGTTTGTCGGAGATTTCTTGCTGGGTTAACCCCTGGTCGTAATATAATGAGCCCACCTTGGAAAGCATACGCATTTTTTCTTGCTGGGGGTGTCTGGGCATTTTGCTTTCTCCCTCAAACGAGCGATCTCAGACTAAGGTTACATTTGTTCAATAATAGCACAGATGTAACCAGGATTCAACCATCAATTTTATAAAACAAAAATTTCTAGCCTGTTTTCAGGGGAAAACCGAGGGGAAAACCTAAAAAAGAGGCGAAACCGATGGCAGGTCTCGAATCGAAGATGGGTAATTAAAAATCAAATCAACATCACCTAAATAAGTGAAAATGTGTTAAATTACACATTAACATTAAATATGATAACAAATTCGCCAAATAAAAAGGTTTTATGGGTAAAAAACCGGCTCATAAGGCTCGATTTTTTGCGCAATGATAAAAAAATGAGCAAATGCCATCGATAATTGATATTGCCTGCTTGACAAAGGTTTTTGAATATTGTACAATAATTTTGGTTCACACTTAATCATGAATGAACAAATGTGCATAATTAATGGTCGCGGGATAAGCAGTTCAAATGTTTTTCTTGCTGGTGGAGACCTTTAATGAATAATGTAACCATTATTGTGCTGGGGTTGGCTGTTGGCTGGTTCGTCCAGGTTTTGCTTACAGGCAGGCAGACCCAGCGCTTTTACAACCGCATGAAGGTCTTGCGCAAAGATGGTACCGCGTCAATCGGTACAACGGGTGGAATTTATAAAGGCCGTGTGTATGTGGTGCTGGTGATCGATGGGGATGACCGCATTGTGCATGCAGAGCAGTTGTCCGGGTGGACAACTTTTTCTGATCTGCGGCCGGTGCCCGAACTGCAGGGCAAAAACCTGTCTGAATTGATGGACGAACAGAATCCCCTGCCCATTAAACCCAAAGTATTACAGGCGTTTCGCAACGCTGCCAGAGAAATTTATAAAGCCAGGGAAGAAAAGAATTCTCCGGCTGAAACCGATCTGGAATCGCAGAGCGCGCTGGACGAAAGTGCAGCGGGCTCTGCGCTTTCCGACTAATTGGCGCAGTTTTTTTAATATGGGTTGTTTGTTTTAACCAGAATAACAGGAAAGGAGAGGCGCTTATAAGCAGGATAAGATAGCAAGCATTTTTCTGAAAAATTTTGCTTTTCGAAACCACATTCATTTAACTCAGGAGGACTTAATTATGGCAGGACTTGCTGCTTTTGCCGAGTGGTTCATCGGCTTGTTCCAACAAGGTGGACAGACCTTCACCGGCCTGGTGAGTGGTATTGTGCCATTGCTGGTTGTACTGATGACCGCTGTCAATGCATTGGTTGCTTTGATTGGCCCTGAAAAAATCGACAACCTGGCTCAAAAAGCCGGTCAGGAAGGCGCAATTTATTATCCGCTGCGCTACATCATCATGCCGTTCCTGGCTTGCTTCTTCTTGACCAACCCAATGGCCTACACCATTGGTCGTTTCTTACCCGAGAAATTCAAACCCGCTTTCTATGATGCAGCCGTTTCTTTCGTGCATCCCCCGCTTGGTTTGTTCCCTCACATCAACCCGGGTGAAATCTTCGTGTGGGCTGGTATTGCCAGCGGCGTTGAAGCAGCCGGTTACGGCCTGGGCGATCTCGCCATTCGTTACATGCTGGTCGGCCTGGTTGTGATCTTCATCCGCGGTATCGTCACCGAATGGATCTCCGCTGCCATGTGGAAGCGCCAAACCAGCACGGCTTCAGCCTAACAGGAAAGAGGAGACTAAACAATGGACGCAATCTCTAAATTTCTCGAGAAAATCGGTCGCTCAGTTGGTAAAGTAGTTGGTGCGTTGTACCAGGCTGGCCGCGACTCAATTGACCAGGTTATCACCAACGTTCTGCCCTTCATGGCTTTCATTTCCATGGTCATCGGTATCATTCTGAAGACCGGCATTGGCGACATTATTGCAAAAACCCTTTCGCCGTTGGCTTCTTCCATCGGTGGTTTGCTGATCCTGTCTGTCATCATCGGCCTGCCCGTGCTTTCTCCACTGCTCGGACCTGGCGCTGTGATTGCTCAGATCATCGGTACCCTGCTGGGTGTCGAAATCGGCCGCGGCAACATTCCCGTGCAGTATGCTCTGCCGGCGCTGTTCGCCATCAACCCGCAGGTGGGTTGCGATTTCATCCCGGTGGGTCTTGCCCTGGGTGAAGCTGAACCCGAGACTGTTGAAATCGGTGTTCCCGCTGTGCTGTTCTCCCGCATGGTCACTGGCCCCATCGCAGTAGTGCTTGCCTGGTTGGCCAGCTTTGGGTTGTACGCCAAATAGTGCTTGTTAAAAAACCGATCCGGAATGAGAAGGCCATTGAAATATCAGCCTTCTCATTCCGGCTCACACACAAACAATTTTACCAAACTATTGCGTCAACACCCAAACTAACAGGAGGTATCAGGATTATGTCAGAGTACAAGCGTGTCAAAGTTAACCGAGGTCCCAGCGGTTGGGGCGGCCCACTGACCATTGAACCAAAACCCGGGCGTGATGTAATCGCTTCTGTAACCGGCGGCGGTATCCACCCGCTGGCAGTCAAAATTGCAGAAATGACCGGCGGAAAAGCCGTGGATGGTTTCCGCGGTGGTGTTCCTTTTGACCAGATTGCCTGCGCTGTGATCGACTGCGGTGGCACGGCTCGCGTGGGTGTGTACCCGATGAAAAAAGTCCCGACGATCGACATCTATCCTACCAAGCCGGCTGGACCGCTCTTCCGCTTTATTAAAGAAGAGTACTTTGTTTCAGGAACGCGCTTGGAAGACATCGAAGCGCTCGACTGACATATAACCGTAAGAAACTGATCTTGCAGGTGTATTTCTTAAGAACCGATAGCCGCTCAAGGATCAAACAGGTTAAGACGTTTTCCAGGTCAGCTTGGTGAACGGCTTAATAGACCGGATCATCGCTTAGCCTTACACCCTGGCACAGATTAAATGGTTGGATATTTCTGTTATGCAGAGAAACCAGCCAATGGAGTGCGTTTATTTTGTCAGTCATAATAAGGCATCAATGAGGCTTTTAACTAGAAAACGAAAGCCTGTGTTTCTTGTTGATTAAACGCACGGATTGTGACTGTTTGACAGGCAGGCAGCCGAGTCTGTCAAAGGGAGTTTTCCTACATGATTAAATACGAAGCCACAGTTACCGCTGTTGGACCCCTGGTAACTGAGTTTATCCAAAGCAGCATTCTGGTCTTTTTTGCAGAAGGGGCGCCTGAAGAACTGGCGGAATTTTCCATTCTGCATGATGGTAAAGAATTAAAAGCTGATATTCAACCCAACGATGTTATTTACCTGGACGATCAAAGCTACCGTGTTCTGGCGGTAGGCGAGGTGGCAAATTCCAACTTTGCCAACCTGGGGCACCTGATTATGAAATTTAATGGTATGGATCAAGTGGAACTGCCGGGGGATGTGTGTGTTGAAGCAAAACCTGTTCCGCCAATTGCGCCTGGGACAAAGCTGAAGATTGTTCAGGGAGAATCTTGAAAGTAAAGAAAGAAGGATTTTATCAATGGCAAGCCTGAAGGAACGTTTAATCGAACGTGAAACCCAACAAGGACCATATCGAATTGGTCTGGTGGGTGCAGGGCAAATGGGAACCGGGCTGATCTCTCAGGTGGAGAAAATGCACGGTCTTAAAATTGTGGCAACTGCAGATGTACTCCCTGGACGAGCGGAAGCCGCTTACAAAGAAGCGAGCGTCGATCCGAAAATTGTGCATGCGGTGAATGACGATGTTGCCAAAGCTGACCGCCTGATCCGCGAAGGTCAACGAGTGGCCACGGTTTCTTCTGAATTTTTGGCGAATATTCCGGCAGTTGATGCGATTGTTGAATGCACGGGTATTCCTGAAGTGGGTGCAATCATTTGTTCGCAGGCTATTCAAGCCGGCAAACCCACAATCAATATGAATGTCGAAACCGACGCCACCATTGGTTACATTCTGACTCAGAAAGCTATAAAAGCTAATTTAATCTATACCCTGGTGGCTGGTGATGAACCGGGCTCGATTAAAGAGATTTTTGACTTTGCTGATGCGCTTGGCTTTGAAATCGTCACCATCGGTAAAGGCAAAAACAATCCACTGAGACGCTATGACACCCCCAAAGAGTTAGAGGCAGAAGCCAAAGCCAAGAACATGAGCGCGAAAATGCTCACCTCTTTTGTGGACGGCACAAAGACCATGGTTGAAATGACCTCGGTGGGCAACGGAACAGGGTATATTCCTGAAGTTCGCGGCGCTTATGGTCCCGCCTGCAAAATTGAAGATCTGCCGAAGATGTTTGTTCCCAAAGCCGACGGCGGTATCTTTAGCACCAAAGGCGCTGTTGACTACGCAGTTGGTCCGGCGCCGGGTGTGTTTGTGATCATTACCTCTGACCAACCCAAGATCAAAGCCGACTTGAAGTACCTGGGCTTGAGCGGTCACGGCAACTACTGGTCACTGTATCGTCCCTATCACCTTGCCAACCTGGAAACCCCCATTACCATTGCGCAAACAATGCTTGATGGTCATGAGACGCTCAACACCAAAAATGCCCCGGTTTGTGAGACAATTGCGGTAACAAAACGCGATTTGAAAGCCGGTGAGAAGATTGACTACATTGGCGGTTACACGGTGTATGGCATGATTGAAAAAGCCTCAGTGGCGCGCGAAGAGAACCTGGTTCCGCTGGGCATTACCATTGGCAGCACCCTCACACGCGATGTGAAAGCCGGTCAGGCGCTCAGCTATGATGATGTGGAACTGGTTGAAAGCCAGACCATTGTCAAACTGCGCCGCGAACAGGATGCCATGGTTTACGGCAAATAATGTTGAAGCGTAGCTGACAAAAAACAAAAAGTCGAATAGACCCTAAAGGTGATGGGTACCTTTAGGGTCTAGTTAATCAACAATCTGAACAGGGTGATGACATGCTTGAAACCTACAAGCGCCTGGCGAATCAACTGGTGGGGGTGGTGAACAATCAGCAGCGCATGGGAAAGAAAACCCGTGAGGCTTTTGCCTCGCGCGAGGTGCGCAAGGGATTTCTGGAAGCGGTGCGTTTGCTGGCTGACCAATCGTTTTGCGCCGGGGTTCTAAGCGAAGCCAGCCTGCGTTTGGCGGGTGGCAAAGTGCTGGCCACTGTGGACGGCGCATTCTTCGCGGCGATGAAAGAAGACCGGCTGGGTGTTTTTGCACTGGCTTCAGAGTGGAGCATGGAAGGGCAAGTGCCGCCGCTGCACCTGAACTGGCACCGCCTGGTGTATGCCAACACCGACGCGAGGGCGGTCATTCTTTGTCAACCATCTGCGGCTACGCTGCTGGCCCACCGCCGGGTTGAGCCGCTGGCGCAGGTGCTGGTGGATGCAGCGGATGCCATTGGCGGCTATGCCCTGGTGGAGGCGGACGATGCCGCCATGCAGGCAAAAATGGACGCGGTGAAACTGCTGGCGCTGCCCGGCTACGGCGTGCTGTGCTGGGGCGACGACCTGATGCAGGCCATTGCCCGCGTCCAGGCGTTTGAGCGCCTGTGCGAGATCAGCCTGGCCGCGTGATGACCGCGTAATTTGTGCATGTCTATTCTGCCGGCAAAATATCCCATTCTTCTGAAAAATCGACCCGGGTTTCGCCTTCGTCCTGCCACCAGCGGAACATCAAATAGTAATAATTATCCAGCGTATTCAAATTGCGCCCGCGGGTGATGAGAAAGTGATCGAAAGTGGTGGCGGCGAAGTACTGGTCGCGCGCGGCGGGGTCGCGCCCCCAGGTGGGGTCCATTTGCACCCAGCCGCTGCCGGGCAAATACACCTCGGCCCAGTTGTGTTTGTTTTGCTCTTCGGCATAACCGTTGAGGGTGCAGCAGTTGACGCCGTCAATCATGCGCGCGGGGATGCCCGCGGCGCGGTGCAGCGCCACCAGCAGGTCAGAAAATTCGGTGCAGTCGCCCTCTTTCTTTTTCAGGGCGGCCAGGGCTCCCAGGTCATCGGGGTTGTAGGTGGTGTATTCCATGTTGTCGGCCACGTAGTCATAAATGGCACGTGAGATTTCGCAGGCATTCCGCTTGCCTGCCGCGAGTTCGTTGGCCAGCGCAACCATTTCCGGCGCGTCTGACTCGACATATTTCTCAGGATAGATGTCGGTATCCGGCAGGCTGCCCTGGCAGTCGCCCAGGTCGGCCTGGACTTGAGATAGTTCAACCTGGTAACGCAGGGTCACCAGCGCTTCTTCCCCCGCATCGATCTGCTGAATGGTGAACAGTGCATACTGGTTATCGTATTCGTCGGTGATGATTTCGTATTTCAGCGGATCGGTTTGCATTGAGTGCACGAGCTGGTAGGGCGGCAGGTCTTGAATGAGGGCCACCCACAGTTTAACCGGTTTGGCGGGATTGTCTCCGGTGTTCATCAGGCGCACGCGCTGTTCCAGATCATAGGTCAGGGTGCGAGGTTGAGAGGAATCTATCCCGGCAGATTCTTGCAAGGCTTCGCCGAGTTCATCCACTGCGCTGTCCAGTTCTTCGATTGCGTCACCCAGTTCTGATGTTGTAGACTGGTCTGAGATTGCCTGATCCTCTTCACCGGCTTTTGACAGCAAAAAAAAGCCGGCCAGCGCAGCACAGCAGCACAGGCAAACCAGCAAAACAGCACCCACAATCAAAACGTAGGGCAGTGCTGATTTTTTTGGGGCAGGTGGCAACACTTCATCCATAACTTTAAACTCCTTCTTTTAAATATTGTAGAGCAACAATTCAACGATAACAACATCTCCTTCAAGGTTTTTTGTCATGATATTCTTATTACATACTTTTTGGTAAAATAAAAAAAATTCTTGATTTACTTCAGGAAGCCACCCAATCCACATGCTTAAATAATGAATTGAGTAACCACCGAATGGAGGGATGTATGAAAGTTGTGAAATTAAATTGCAGCGCGTGTGGTGCACCTATTTCTATTCCTGAAAACCTGGACAGGTTATGTTGCAGTTCTTGCGGATCGACTCTGGCCGTGGATCGCGGAGAGGGGTATATCACGCTTAAGGTTATCGAAAATCTGGTCAAGTCAATCCAGGAAAGCGGAGAGAAAACCCACACAGCCATCCAGGAAAGCGCCTATGTCACCAGGGTGGAACTGAGAAAAATCCAGATCAGCCAGTTGATCAGCGCTGAAGAAATGAAGTTGAATGCCCTTCAGCAGGAGATGAGAAGCCTTTCCCGGCAATCACAGCAAACGGCTACGAGCATGGCACAACTGAACACCCTGCGGCTGGAAGAGAGTAATATTTTAATGCGCATCCGTGCGTTACGTATGGATATGGGCCGCCTGGATGAGGGCTGGGAAGAATCGATGGCTCTCTTTCAAACTGACCTGGCGTATATCGAAGAAATTATCTCCCGAATCTCTCCATTTTCAGCAGACCCAGCTATTGCCGCCCGGATCAGAGAACTGACCATTGAACGCGACCGTTGCAAAAATTATCTGTGGGATTTGGAGACCAGGCTGGTGACCCGGCAATTAAAATCAAAAGGTTATGGTCCCTTAAATTCGCTCACCGTGGAAGACATGGAACGACTGATGGATGACCTGCAAGTTGATAAAAACTTTTTAAAAAGCGGAGGAGCCAGTGAGGTAAAAACAACCATTCTGAAGGAACTGAATGATTTGCGAGACGAGGTGGAAAAAATCTACCCGCGTAAAAAGGTCGAATTGGAAAGCGGCAAGCTGAAATCACTTGATTTGCAGCCCCCCTTCCCGGAAGAACCAGAGAGGATAACTCCTTTGATCGCCAGCCTGGAAGAGGATATTGAAAAAGTGACCCGTGTTTCGCGGTCATCGGCAAAAACGAAGGTATTGAGTACTTTGAAAGCACTCTTGAGCGAATTGAATGACCGGAGAGATCAGGACATCCCGGCTCAACGGGCAAAGCGGGCCCAAATGCAAAAAAAAGCGGTGTCGATTCTACTTCCAGCAGCATTGATCATTGCGGGTTTATGCTTTTTTGGGGCTGTCTCCAAGAGCAGACCGTTTCAAGCCATGTTTTCCAGGAATAGCGACAGACCGTCTGACGCATTCTCCTCAAGCAACCAGCAGAAAACTTCTTCCAGTTATGCTTATACTCACACACAAGGCATTCAATACAAAGAATGGGATGTGGAAGCTCTCGAAGTAACCGCTTCAATCGCCTATTTACGCGCAGAGGCAGATATTAACAGTAAGGAAATTAGTCCTGTATCTCAAAGGGAAATTTTAAAAAACAACGCCATAGCCGGAAAAAACCGGGATTGGTATGAGGCCAGTTCGTTAGAATCCTCAAAAACCGGTTACCTGTATAAACAATGGGTTATGCCCCTACATGGACATTCCCTGAATGCCGTTCCGATGGACTTTCCCCAGACAAGTGAATTGTTTAATGAAACCTTCTCATCAGCCGATTCGCCCTGGAATATGGATAGTATTGAGAATGACTTGGGAAATGTGAATGTTGCCGTGAAAGACGGAACCTACCAGATTTCAATGGAATCCAGGAAACCGGGATATTATTACGCTGTCAATGATACAGGGGAACTGCCCCGAAATTTTGTACTATCCGGTGAGGTACGTTGTCTGAATTCCACCCGGGAAGGATATTTTGGGTTGATGACCAACATTCAGGATGATCAGAATTATGATTACGTATTACTTTCAAATGAAGGCGAATTATTAGTTGGCGCGATGCGAAATGACCATCCGACTACTTTTTATGACACACTACGCGCGCCCAATCCTGAACTGCGCATTTACCCTGACTCTTCTAACACCATTTCGGTGAGCGTTTCTGCGGTTGATTATGCTCCTACCCATTTCACTTTTGCCGTCAACGGCAAAGCCTTTTTTGAAATGGATTACGAAAAACCGCAGCACTTCAACCCCGAGGTTGGTGTGTTGGTGTGGACCAATTCGGAAGGAAGCAGCGTACTTAGCGCCAGTTTCGATAACATTGTCATTAGAGCACTAGGATCGTAAAAGCTCTGGTTTCAAATTTGTCATATTAAAACCCGCTCATCTGAAAGCACAGCAACAAGGGATGAAAAAAATTCTATGCGGCAAGAATTAACGATAAAACCGATGAAACAATGGGCGCTGTCTATCGTTTTGATGGGTGGGTTGTTACTGATAACAGCCTGTGTTGGAAGTTCTGCGAATGACTATCAACCCACACCCATCATGCCGACTTCGGCCGGTCAATTGACCGGCGCGCCGGAACCGACATCAACCGAACCATCCGAAGGGGTTGCATTGTTTTTCACCACCCCCGGGCGTGGAGAAACGGGCGGACCGGCAGATGCCATGCGTGACGCCATCGACCGGGCGCAAACCAGCGTCGATCTGGCAGGCTATAACTTGAGCATGGATCGCATCGGTTGGGCGTTATTGCAAGCCAGGGAGCGGGGTGTGCGGGTGCGCCTGGTGTTGGACGATGACGCGATTGGCCGGCGTGTGCCGAAAATGTTAATCGAACAGGGGATGGAGATTGTTGCCGATCCTGATAATCCCATCATGCACAACAAATTCCTGGTCATTGACGGCAAAGAGGTGTGGACCGGTTCGCTAAACCTGACTGATTCGGGTAATTTCAAGGACAATAACGTGGTGCTGCACGTGCGCTCGCGCGAATTTGCGCAGAACTATTCGGTTGAGTTTGAAGAGATGTTCAAGAAGAAATCTTTTGGGGCAAACAGTCCGGCGAACACGCCGTTCACCCGGCTGGAAGTGGACGGCGTGCCGTTGGAAGTATATTTTGCCCCGGAAGATCATGATAAAAATGTGGCCGGGCGAATCGTGGAACTGGTTTCCAGCGCACAGCAAGAAGTGCGCGTGCTGGCCTATTCATTGACGCTGGATGAACTGGCCAATGCGCTGGTTGACCGGCGGGATGCCGGTATCGAAGTCAGCGGCGTGTTTGAAGAAAGCCAGGTGCGCTCGAACCAGGGGGGTGATTTCTGCTTTCTTCTCCATGAGGGAGTTCCGGTGCGCCTGGACGGCAACCCGGGGCTGATGCACACCAAAGCATTGGTGGTTGACCGTGAGTGGGTGGTGCTGGGCTCTTACAACTTCTCGTATTTTGCCAACACACGCAATGACGAAAACCTGGTCATTATGCGCGACCGGGCGCTGGCGCAGCAAATGCTGGCTGAATTTGAGCGCATCTGGGGTGAAGCGCAATTGGCCAAAGATTCAGAGGCTGTTTGCCCTTAGCAGGTTGCTTTCCACACCGGGGGCAAAGCGCAGGTAGTTTTCGGTGGCCTGGCTGAGATCGGCATACACGCCGCGGTAGGCTGGCGGCAGCAGGGCGGCAATCTGGTACATCACCTCGTCGGTGATGGCTTCGCGCACGTCGCGGCTGAGCGCCTGCCCGTGCGAATCAATGGTAAAAGGGTTTCCCACTCGCACATGGAAAGGCGCGCGCCGCAGGCGGCGCAGGCTGCGCCACACGGTTTCGTTGCCGTGAAAAGCCAGCGGCAAGATAGGGGCGCCGCTGCGCAGCGCCAGCAAAATCATGCCTGGTTTGCCTTTTTGCATGGCGCCGTTGCCGCTGCGTGTGCCTTCGGGCGCCACGGTGAGCATTTTGCCCTGCGCCAGGGCGGTTTCAGCCAGGCGGAAGGCTTCCAGGTCGGCCTCTCCACGCCGGATGGGAATGATCTCCCAGATGTTGAACAGCATGCCCAGCAGGGGGTTGTCCCAGGTTTCCACTTTGGCCAGCCCGGTGACGGGGCGGGGATGCAAACGGCTGAGCATGATGGGGGCGTCGAGAAAATTGATGTGATTGGCCACCAGGATGACCGGGCCGTTGGCAGGTATACGCTGCAGTTCATCGCCGTGCACGCGGCAAACCAGGCCGGTGGCGGTTTTTAACATGAAATTGACGGGTGTTTGCAGGTAGTTCATTCGGCAGGTTGTGGGGTTGAAATCAGTTCAAGTTTGAAGGGCGAGGTCTGGATGACCAGTTCGGTACCGTCGGTGCACAGGGTTTCGCCGTCGCAGTGGGCGGGCAGCACGCCTTTCACGGCCCGCACCGCGATGCGCGAAGAACGCTTCATTTGAATGGCAGGATGCCCGACCTGCGTACCGCGCAAAAAATGTCCAATCAGGGCCGGAATGCGCCGGCGTGCAATTTCGGCGGCGATGCACAGATCCATGGCCGAATCATTCGGCAGGCTGTCGGGGGTCATCAGAAAACCGCCGCCCATGCGCCGTCCGTTCATGATGGAAACCATCAGAGTGGGCTGGGTGATGGTTTCATCATCCAGGTCAATTTCCATCACTGGGGCGGGGTGGTAATAATTCATCGTTTTCACGGCGGCCGCCAGGTAAGAAGGGAAACCGCTCAGGTGGGTCATCTCTTTGGCAAAAAAACCCACCACGGCATCGAATCCAATGCCCACGCCGTTGCCAAAATAGCGTCCCATGGGGTAAAGCCCGCCGCTGACGCAGCCGGTGTCGATGGTGATGCGCTGGTCTTCGGCCAGCACGCGGCAGCTATCTTCCAGTTTGGTGGGAATGCCCATGCTCCAGGCAAAATCGTTGCCGCGACCGATGGGCAGCACGCCCATGGCGGCGCTGCCCAGGCCGGCTTCACGGGCCAGCATCAGGCCGTTAAGCACTTCATTGGCGGTGCCGTCGCCGCCCACAGAAACGACCACATCGAACCCCAGCACCACGCCTTGCTGCGCCAGCTCGGCGGCATGCCAGGGGTGCGAGGTGTGCACCATTTCAAATTCTACGCCGTGAGAGGTTAATTCTTTCTCAATGACAGGAGCCAATTTTTTGGCTGAACCCCGACCGGCGGTGGGGTTAATGATGATACGATGTCTGGTCATTCATGGATTCCTTTGTAGATTTGATGAATAACAGCAGGTTGATATCCATTCTTGCATTGGGATTAACCCCGCAGGGTACGATTCGATATCTGTAAAACTGGATTTTACAATGGGTTTGTGAAAAAAGCCAACCCAAAAATCGGATAAATGCAATTGACATTATAACCTTACACCGTATTTTCGCACATTTCAGTGGTATAATATTTTTATATGCGATTATGCGAATATATGCATAAGAGGAGCAAAATGGAAATCGAAATTCTGGAACAAGAGATCAACCTGATGCATGAACGGGTGTGTTATGCCCTGGGCGATCCCAAGCGGGTATTGATGCTGTATTTGCTGCATGAGAAGGGGCGCTGTGTCAACGAAATTGCTGAAGCCTTGAACATGCCCCAGCCCACTGTGTCGCGCCACCTGCGCGTGCTGCGCGAACGCGGGCTGGTGCAAACGGAACGGCAGGGACCTTCCATTTTTTATTCGCTGACGGATTCGCGCATCATTGAGGCCATTGACCTGATGCGCGGTATTTTGTCATCGCAGCTTCAGGCCAGCGCGGGACTAATGCAATCTTTTCAGAAAACAGATTTTTAATAAACTAGGAGATGGATATGAAAGTAGTGATTGTGGGCGGGGTGGCAGGCGGAGCCAGCACAGCGGCGCGATTGCGGCGCATCAATGAAGAGGCGGAGATCCTTTTATTGGAAAGAGGGCCGTATGTGTCATTTGCAAATTGCGGCCTGCCTTACCATATTGGTAAAGTGATTGCTGATCGCGACAAACTGCTGGTGGTGAAACCGGAAGAACTGCGCAATTTACTAAATATTGATGCGCGCGTGAATCACGAAGTGGTGAACATTAATCGCGCTGAAAAAACCGTGACCATCTTGGACCGTACCAATGGCAACCGGGAATATGTTGAGAGTTATGACAAACTGGTATTGTCGCCGGGGGCGGGCCCCATTTTGCCCAATGTACCGGGTAAAGACCTGCCGGGTGTCTTCACCCTGCGCAATATTCCAGACATGGATGCCATCAAGACCTTTGTGGAGCAAAATCGACCGGCGCGCGCGGTGGTGGTGGGCGGCGGTTTCATTGGCCTGGAGATTGCCGAAAACTTGCAGCACCTGGGCATTCACATTACCCTGATCGAAATGATGAACCAGGTGGTTGCACCGGTGGACTACGAAATGGCCGCCCTGGTGCACCAGCACCTCCAATTCAAGCAGGTACGCCTGGCGCTGGGTGACGGCTTGAAAGCCATTGAGAAAGGCAGCGAAGCCGGCTGGTTAAGCGTTACCCTATCAAGCGACCGAAAAGTGGATGCTGAAATGGTCATCCTGGCGGTGGGTGTGCTGCCTGAGAACAGGCTGGCCAAAGAAGCCGGCCTGGAACTGGGCGCGCGCGGTTCCATTGTGACCAATGAATTTATGCAGACCAGCGACCCCGATATTTATGCGGTGGGCGATGCTGCACAGGTGAATCACCTGGTTAATGGGCAGCCCACCAATGTGCCGCTGGCGGGGCCCGCCAGCAAGCAGGGACGAATTGTGGCCGACCATATTGCAGGGCGCAAGTTGCCCTTTAAAGGTGTGCAGGGCACTTCGGTGGTCAAAGTGTATGACCTGACTGTGGCGAGCACGGGCATGAATCAACGCCAGCTTGACCAGGCCGGCATCCCCTACAAGAGTGTGATCATTCATGCCTCCAACCACGCTGGTTATTATCCCGGCGCTTCGCCCATGGCGTTCAAATTGTTGTTTTCGCCTGAGGGCAAAATTTTGGGTGCGCAACTGGTGGGCACCGAGGGCGTGGACAAACGGGTGGACGTGATTGCCACGGCTTTGCGCGGCGGCATGACCGTGTTTGACCTGGAAGAACTGGAACTGGCTTATGCCCCGCCCTACGGCTCATCGCGCGACCCGGTGAATATCATCGGTTTTGTGGCGGCCAATGTGCTGCGCGGGGATACTGATGTGATTACCTGGGACCAGGTGAAAAAATTGGACAGCAACCTGGATTTCATCCTCGATGTGCGCAATCCCGAAGAGTTGACCCTGGGCATGATTGACGGCGCGGTCAATATTCCGCTGCCCGAATTGCGCCGTCGCTACAACGAGATTCCGAAAAACCGGCGCGTGGTGGTGTATTGCCAGGTGGGGCAGCGCGGCTATTTTGCAGCGCGTTTCCTGAAACAGATGGGATACGATGTCACCAATTTAACCGGCGGCTTCAAAACCTATTCCCATGCAATTGGGCGACAGTCGAACTTTGACACATTTGAAAATGTGACCATTACCAGTCGAGAAGAAATCAAGGAGGTTCCGCCCATGACCAGCGGAAATGAATTTGCAGTGGATGCCTGCGGCTTGCAGTGCCCGGGTCCCATCCTCAAGTTGTACAACAAATCGAAAGAAGTTGCTCCGGGCGACGTGATCACGGTCACCGCCACCGATTTTGGCTTCACCAGCGACGTGCAAGCCTGGGCTGACCGCACCGGCAACAAGGTACTTTCGCTCACACAGGACGGCGGAATCATTACGGCGCGCATTCAAAAGGGCGCCGATAAAGCTGCAACAACGACTTCCACAGCAGCCATCCCGTTAGATAAGACGATGGTCGTGTTCTCGGGTGACCTGGATAAAGCCATCGCAGCTTTTATCATTGCCAACGGTGCGGCTTCCATGGGTCATAAGGTCACCATGTTCTTCACCTTCTGGGGGCTAAATATCCTGCGCAAAGACAACCCGCCGGCGGTGAAAAAGAACCTGGTTGAGCGCATGTTTGGCTTCATGATGCCGCGCGGTGCCAACAAAGCCACCCTGTCGCAAATGCACATGGCCGGGGCTGGAACCGAGATGATCAAGATGATCATGAAACAGAAAAACGTTGATTCGCTGCCGGTGTTGATTGAAACCGCCAGGCAAAATGGCGTGAAACTTCTGGCCTGCCAGATGACCATGGACTTGATGGGAATCAAACGCGAAGAGTTGCTGGACGGAATCGATATTGCCGGTGTGGCTACCATGGTGGCTTCATCCGACGAATCGAATGCCACGTTGTTTATCTAAGAAATTGCCGTTTTTTCAGTTTTTGCGTACATAAAAAAGGTTTCCAGCCTGCAAGGGTTGGAAACTTTTTGGGTTAATCAGTCATATGCCAATCGGCGGCGGCTTCCAGTTCACGGCTGAGCGCCTCAACTTGCTGCACGTTATCCACCAGAACCACACGGGCGGCCTGCCAGCGCGATTGCGCTTTTTCGAGCAGTTCGGGGCGAATGATGACCAGCGCCAGCTTGAATTGCCCTTCATCCAGCGCCTGCAGGGCAGCCGTCCAGCCCTGGCCGCGCATCATCTCCAGCGGGCCCAGTTCATCCACCATCAACAAATCGGTGGGGCAGGCTGATTCAAAAACGGTTTGTCCCCAGACCATGTTGACGGGGTCAAACACCCAGCCGGTGGTGGCCAACTGCGCCGATTGACCGTGGTTGACGGCTGCCAGGCGGCGCTGCTCGCCGGTGCGCAGGTCTTCAACCAGGATGCCCGTTTTGACGCCGTCTTCCACCAGGGCGGGAGAGAGCAGCCCGCTCACCTGCCAGCCGGCCTGCCGGGCGGCATTGACCAGCCGCCTGCACAGCGTGGTTTTGCCGGCGCCGCGTGTGCCGGTGATGATCCAGATTTCTGCTTTCATTCCAGGTTCACTTTTGCAGGCAAATTTTCGTCCAACCCCCAGATGATAAAGCGCCTGCCGTCAGCGCGCAATACCTGGACAGGCACGCCGTAGGTCTCACTTAATAACCCGGTGGTGAACTCATCTTCCAGTTTGCCGGCATGCTGCACCTGACCGGCGCGCATGAGAACCAGGTGCGTGGCCACTGCGGCGGCTACTTCGGGTTCGTGGGTGGTTAAAAGCACGCTGATGCCTTGCTCCACCAGGCTGCGCAAAATGTTGAGCAGCCTGATTTTATTGCTTAAATCGAGATGCGAGGTGGGTTCGTCCAGCAACACCAGGCGCGGTTTTTGCGCCAATGTGCGCGCCACCAGCACCAGTTGACGCTCGCCGCCGCTGAGGGTGGTGATGGAACGGTCTTGCAGGTGAGCCATGCCAACCGTTTCAAGGGCTTCATGGGCGGCCTGATAATCCGCTTCGGCGGGCATTTCCAGGGGGTGCAAATGCGGGGCGCGCCCCAGCAGCACATATTCAAGCAGAGAGTATTCGAAGCGCGGGTCTTCGCTTTGCGGCACCAGGCCCATCCAGCGCCCCAGTTCACCGGTGGAGTAGGCATTCAGGGGGCGGCCTGCCAGCAGCACCCTGCCAGCCTGCGGTTTGCGCCAGCCCAGCGCCAGCGCCAGCAGGGTTGATTTGCCCACCCCGTTGGGTCCCAGGATGGCGGTGATGGTTCCAGGAGCGATGGAAAGCGAAAGGTTATTGAAAACAGACTGCTGGCTTTCACGGTATTGAAAGGAAACCTGGTCAAAGGCTAGTAAAGGTGTTTCCATGATCAACGCACCTTGATGGAACGGCGGGTCATCAACCAGCTAAACAGGGCGGCGCCCAGCAGGGCGGTCATAATTCCCAGCGGAATTTCACCGGTCAGCAGGGTGCGCGCCAGGTCGTCGCACACCAACACAAAACAACCGCCAATCAGGGCGGCGCCCGGCAGCGAGAAGCGCGCGTCGGCGCCAAACAGGCGGCGGGCAATGTGCGGCACAATCAGACCCACCCAGCTTACAATGCCCGAAACAGAAACCACCGCGGCGGTCACCGCTGTGGCTGAAAGCAAAATCAGGGCGCGCTCGCGCCCCGGGGCCACCCCCAGCGAGAAAGCCACTTCGTCTTCCAGGGCCAGGATGTTCAGACGCCAGCGCATGCGCAACATGATGAGCATGCCGGCTGCCACCAGCAGAATGATGCTGCGCACCTCCACCCAGGTGACGCTCCACAACCCCCCCAGCAGCCAGAAAGTGATTTCAGGAAGCTGGCTAAGCGGGTCGGCGATATATTTCAACACGCCCAGGCCGGATGAGAAAACGGCTGAGATGACAATGCCCGCCATCACAAGGCGCAGCACCCAACCGCCGAAGCGGGCGCGCTGGGCCAGGAAATAGGATCCTCCCAGGCCCAGAAAGGCAAAACCAACCGCAAAACCCTGCACCAGCCAGGCCCCGCCCCCCAGGATGATGCCCAGTGCTGCGCCGAAAGCGGCGCCCTGCGAAACACCCAGGAAACCGGGTTCCACCAGCGGGTTGTTAAAGATCAATTGGAAAACCGCACCGGCAGTTCCCAATGACATGCCCAGCATAATGGCAACCAGCGCGCGCGGCAAACGCAGGTTGAGAATGAGGGTTTGCGCCATGGGGTCACCCATCAGGCGGTTCACAGATAAAAATCCCGGCTTCGGATAGCGGCCTAATAACAGTGAAATGAGGAAAAGCGCTGCCAGCAGCAGCGCCAGCAACGCCAATTTTTCCCTCATTTTTTGGTGTTTGAATGGTGGAATGGTGGAAGGGTCAGCAATCAGGCTCATAGTCTATGGATAGTCGCCTTTGATGCGCGCTAAGATGTTTTCATTGATGGCGGCATCATCCAGATTATAGAGCGTTTTGTAGAAATTGCGCACTTCCTGTTCCATGTCCAGGTCAGCAAAAAGCTGCGGGTTCATTTTGGCAGCCAGCCAGGTGAGCCCCAAAGCCCAGCGTGTGTCGGGTTGATCCCAACTGTAATAGTCCACCGGGAAAGCGTAGAGTTTGCCGTCTTGCATGGCGCGCAGCGTTTGCCATTTGGGATCGGCTTTTATGGTTGCAATAACCTGCTCAATATCACTCTGGTAAGTGGTGACATAAATTTGATCAGCGTCCCAGGCGGCAATTTGCTCCAGGCCGACCTTGGTCCAGCCTTTGCCAATTTCAACATCTTTCCATACCGGTATTCCGCCGCCCATCTCAACCAGCAGGGTTTGAATCCAACCCAGCGGGGGAACATTGAACGCCACTTCACCATCGCGTTCAGAGTAATACAGCACCAGCACGCGCGGTTTATCTTCATCTTTTAGTTCGGCTGTTCGCTGGCTGATGCGGCTGGACTGTTCGGCATAGAAGGTTTCTAATTCTTTAGCGCGCTGTGGATTCTGGAAGAGTTGTCCCAGCGTATCAAGATCCTTTATGTATTGTTCGGGTGTTTCAAAGTCGAGGTAGATGATCGGGATATTCAATTCTTCCAACGGTTTGCCAACCGTGTCCGCCAGGTAGCTTTTCAACAATACAACGTCGGGCTGCGCAGCGGCAATTTGTTCAGTACTGGATTCTGTCTCCAGGATGGTTTTTGCGGCATAATTTTTATCGATTAACCGGGTAAAGTCTCCGCTGCCCTGACCTACTTTGCTTAAAGCAACCACACGCTGTGAGGCTTCAGGGAAAGTGTACAGTGGATCGATGATCATGATGTGCGCTTTGCCGGTGACCACAATGCGCTGCGGGGGTGTCTCAAAAGAAATCTCTCTCCCCAGCGAATCGGTCACGGTGTAACCGGCGGGTTCAGCCTGCTGAACTTCAACAGCAGGGGGTTGAGAGGCTGATTGAGGTGAAGATTCAGCCGGCGGTTGGGGTGAGCTGGTTGCGGGTGTGCAGGCAGCCAGCAAACTGGCAGCCAACAAGAATGTGATTAAGATTTTTGACACTTTACTTTGCATGGGTTCCTCCAATGATTAAAGGATCGATTTTGGGTTGACAACACCCGCCAGATCCAGTTGGAGGAATCGGGCAAGTGTTTCACCGCTTGTTTTGAGAGTTCTCTTTTGTTTTCAGTTCATGCAGCCAGTCAAGAATGGGTTCCATCTGGCGTAAGCGTAGTTCCAGGCTCATGCGGTTGAACGGTTGGCCGGGCGGCAGAGCATCCAAAGCGTGCTGCAAACGGTTTACCCCGTTGTTAACTGCGTCAATTTGCCGGTCAATTAGCGCCTGTGTCACTTCAGGGTCGTGTGCGGTGAAGTACAGGCGGGTGATGAATTCAACCCGGATGGCGCGCGCGCTGCTACCGGCAGGGGCAAGCAGCCATTCTCTAAAACGAAGGCTGCCTTTGTGGGTTAGATGCAAGACCTTGCGCGCCGGGCGGTTGTCTTGTGATTGTGTTTCCCCTGAAATGAAGCCCTGACGTTCCAACCGGGTCAGGATGTTGTAAGCCTGGCTCTGGCTGATGCGCCAGATATGCCCCAGGTCAGTGTTTAATAGCTGGTGCAGTTCATAACCGTGCATGGGGTGGTTTTCCAACAGCCCCAGCAGGGCAAATTCAGGAGAGAGTTCGCTGGCAGGTTTCATAAGTTAGTCCCGTCTGCTATACTCACTTGATGAGTATAGCATATTTTGTTTAAAAGTCAAATCAAGTGTTGAAGCCGCATGCATGGTTGAACACCATAAAAAATGCAGCAAAAAATGGTCTCAGATTATTGTGTATTCTGCTGAGGCGGGGGGAATTCGCCTGTTGTTGAACTGGTTTTTGGCTGCTCGAACGGCAGCCACACGGTGAAGCGCGTGCCTTTGCCTTCTTCCGATTGCACCTCAATACGCCCGTTGTGATGCCGCACAATCCAGTAGGCGATAGAAAGGCCCAGTCCAAAGCCGCTGCCTGAGCTGCGCTTACGTGATTTTTCGCCGCGGTAGAAGCGTTCAAAAATGAAGGGTAAATCTTCAGCCGCAATGCCGGGACCGTTGTCTTCGATAATGAGCTGCGCTTCACGGCTGGTCTTGCGCAGCGACAGGCTCACCACGCCGCCCGTGGTTGAATAGGTGACAGCATTGCCAACCAGGTTCAGCATCACCTGTTTCAGGCGGTCGCGGTCGCCTTCCACCAAAACCTGGTCAATTTCTTCAATGCGCATTTCAACCCGGTCTTTTGCCAGCAGGCTGGCTTGCGCAAACACTTCCAGCAGCACGGTGTCCAGTTCAACCGGGGCCAGGGCCAGCGGTAAATGACCGCTTTCAGCCTGGGCCAGCATCAATACATCGCCCACCAGGCGGGTAAGACGGTTGACCTCGTTCTCGACGCTGTCCAATGATTCGGCGTCGACGCTGCCCAACTGGCGGATCAGCCCCACATTGCCCTTGATGACGGTGAGGGGGGTGCGCAGCTCGTGGCTCACATCTGCCAGGAAGCGGCGCTGCACCTGGAAGAGATTTTCAAGGCGTTCCAGCGTGTCATTGAATGCCTGGATGAGCGTGCCCACCTCGTCGCCAGGCGGGCCGTCGTAGGGGATGCGGCGGTGCAGGTCATCGGCATGGGTGATTAGCGTGGCATGGCGGGTGACGGCAGCCAGCGGCGCCAGGGCGCGCCCGGTGAACAGCCAGGCGGCCAGGCCTGAAGCCACAATGGCGACAAAAGATATGGCCACAATAACCCAGGCCAGGGTGCGGCGGGTCATTTCCACCAGGGTCAGGTTCATGGCAACTTGCAGTGTGCCCACCGGGCCATTCTCGCTTTGCAGAGGCACCGAAAGCACCCGCAGCGGCACACTGAGCACCTGCGTCGAATGAAAATGGTTTTCAGTGGTGCCCAGCATATCGGCATCCAACGGGGTTTGCAATGCGGCAGGCCGGGCCAATTTCAGGCTCTGGTCTTCTCCCCACACCTGGAAGATCAGGTTTTCGGTGGGGACAAAATAGGTGACCGAGCGCGGGTCAAACTGGTTGTCGGCGGTCACTTTCAGCCCGTCAACCAGTTGGCGCGCCTGCTGTGAGAGGGCGGCGTCCACCTGGTAGAGCAGGGTGATGCTGACCAGTCCATAAACCAGGGCGTTGAGCAGCAGCAAAACACCGCCCAACATGAGCGAGTATAGGAAAGTGAGACGCAGACGCAGCGGCATGCCTACTCGGTTTCGCGCAATACGTAGCCCACACTGCGCACGGTATAGATCAGGCGGGATTCGCCGTTTCGTTCCAACTTCTGGCGCAGGTAGCGCACATACACATCAAGCACATTGCTGACTCCCCCAAAGTCATAGCCCCACACGCGCTCGAATATTTCTTCACGGGGTAAAACCCTGCCCGGGTTGCGCATGAACAGTTCCAGCAAATCGTATTCTTTGGCTGAAAGGGATATGTCGCGATCGGCGCGTTTTGCCTGGCGCGTGGTGGTATCCAGGATCAAATCGGAGAAGGACATAATGGGAATGCGCTCTTCCTGCGTGCGGCGCAGCAGGGCGCGCACCCGCGCCAGCAGTTCGGGCAGTTCAAAGGGTTTAACCACATAATCATCAGCGCCCGAATCCAGTCCCTGGACCCGGTCTTCGAGGGTGTCGCGGGCGGTGAGGATGAGAATGGGCACTTTACTGTGCACACGCAGCCGCTGGCACACATCCAGGCCGCTCATACCTGGCAGCATCAGGTCGAGAATAATCAGATCAACATGGTGATCGCGCGCCGTGATCAGGCCCATTTCTCCGTCCAGGGCTACGTCCACCAGGTAGTCTTCATGCTCAAGGCTGCGTTTTAGCACTCTTACAATTTCGTCGTCGTCTTCAATGACCAGGATACGTTCGTTCATGCATCCTCCTGAAAGGCTTTTCGCTTTGCGGAACTGTTATACGCTAATTTTATTGCATTTTTGCATACTTGCCCAAGAAAGTGTGCAAAACCCGCTTACGAAAAAATATGCGCTATAATCAGCCCATGATGTTTTCTTCATTAAATAGCCCGGTGTGGGTAGATCATCCCACAGCCTTGCAGCGAATGGTTAACGATCTTAAACAACGCAGGCATGTTGCGGTAGACACCGAATCGAACAGCCTGTTTGCCTATAAAGAACAAGTTTGCCTGATACAGATCTCGAATCGAGATACCGATTACCTGGTAGACCCATTGGCTTTGTCTGATCTTTCATCCCTGGGCCAAATTTTTATTGATGCGAATATTGAGAAGATATTCCATGCTGCGGAATACGATCTGATCTGTTTGAAACGAGATTTTGGTTTTCAATTTTCCAATATTTTCGATACCATGATTGCCGCCCGCACGGTGGGGCGCGAAGCCCTGGGCCTGGGTGCACTGTTGAAAGAGCATTTTGACGTGACGCTGGACAAGCGTAACCAGCGGGCCAACTGGGGAAAACGCCCCCTGCCGCCTTCGATGCTGGCTTATGCCCGGCTTGATTCGCATTTTCTCATCCCGCTGCGCTATCGATTGAAAGAAGAATTGCTGCAAAAAGGACGCTGGGAACTGGCGCGTGAAGATTTTGCCCGTCAATGCAGCGTTGCGGTTACCACAAACGGCAGCAACGGTAACGGCAACGGCGCTTGCTGGAAGGTGGCGGGAGAGATGAATGTACCGCCGCGCATCGCCGCCGTGCTGCAAGCCCTGTGCACCTACCGCGACCAGTACGCCCGCACGGCCAACCTGCCGATATTTAAAGTAATCAGCAATGAAATGCTGCTCAAAATTGCGTTGGAAATGCCGCTTTCAAAGGAAGACCTAGAAAAGATGGAAGGTGTACCCAGGTCCATTTTGCTGCGCCACGGCAATGGCCTGCTCACCGCAGTGGACCAGGGCTTGAGCGCTGATCCGCCTGCCCGCCCGACTCCGTCACGCCGGCCCAGTGAACAATACCTGGCGCGGGTTGATGCCCTGCGCGCCTGGCGCAAGCAGGCCGCCCAAAAAATGGGTGTGCTTTCCGATGTTATTCTGCCGCGTGATGTGTTGTATAACATTGCCCAGGCTAATCCACAGCAGCCAGCCGATTTGCAAGCCCTGATGCCCGATTTGCCCTGGCGGTTTCAATCTTTTGGGAAAGAAATCTTGCAGGTGGTAAATGGATTAAGGAGCGATTCATGAGAATAACCTTTAACGGTGCAGCGCAAACGGTTACCGGTTCACAATATGTTCTGGAAGTTAATGGACAACGCCTGATGCTGGAATGCGGCATGTTCCAGGGGAAACGCGAGGCTGCGTTTCAACGCAACCGCAACATTCGGGTTGATGCCGAATCGATAGACGCGGTGATCCTGTCGCATGCGCACATCGATCACAGCGGCAACCTGCCCCTGCTGGTAAAGGGCGGTTATCGCGGGAAGATCTATGCCACCCCCGCCACCGACCGCATGGCTGATTTGATGCTGCGCGACGCCGCCCACATCCAGGAGTCGGATACGGAATATGTCAATCGCAAACGCGAGCGCAAAGGTTTGCCGCCCGTGGAGCCGCTTTACACGGTGAGTGATGCCGCAGCGGTTGGCGACCGTCTGCTGCCGATGAAATATGGCCAGGAATTTGAGCCGGTAAAAGGGGTGACGGCGAGCCTGGTGGAAGCCGGGCATATTTTGGGTTCGGCCAGCATTGTGCTGGATGTGCATGAAGATGGACGCAAGTTCAGGCTGTGGTTCTCAGGCGACATTGGCCGTTACAAGCTGCCGTTGATTAAAGACCCCACCCTGCCTGAAAAAGCCGACTACCTGATGATGGAGTGCACCTACGGCGACAAGCTGCACCCTGACCCCGATGAAGCCTACCGCGAGTTTCGGCAAACGGTGCAGGCGACCATTAAACGCGGCGGCAAGGTCGTCATCCCGGCTTTTGCGGTGGGGCGCACCCAGGAACTGGTGTATGACCTGAACCGCATGATGGCGGCGCGCGAAATTCCGGCGGTGCCGGTGTATGTGGACAGCCCGCTGGCGGTGGGCATCACCAATGTATTTAAGCAGTTTCCGCACTATTTTGACGAGGAAACCGACTCGTTTGTGAAGTGTTTTAAGACTGTGCCGCTGGAATTCAAGTCGCTGCACTATGTTCAGTCGGTGGATGAATCAAAAGCCATCAACAACAAGCCGGGCCCCATGATTATCATTTCGGCCTCGGGCATGGCTGAAACCGGGCGCATTTTGCACCACCTGCGCAACAACATTGAGGACCCCAAAAATACCATCCTGATTGTTTCCTGGCAGGCGCCCTATACCCTGGGGCGGCAGTTGGCTGAACGCGCCCGGCAAATTAAAATTTTCGGCGAGCCGTTCGAGCGTCGCGCCGAGGTGGTGACCATTGGCGGGCTTTCGGCGCACGCCGACCAGGCCATGCTGGTCAAATATGCCCGCGCCAGCCAGGCTTCGCTGAAACAAATCTTCCTGGTACACGGTGAGCCCAAAGGCGCCTTCCCGCTAATTGAGAAGATCCGCGATGGGCAAAGCACGCCCATTGCCTACCCGGATCAATACGAAAGTGTAGAAATTTAAGCGGCAGTCTGCTATAATTGCGTGCGTACGGAGAGGTGCCGGAGCGGCCGATCGGGGCGGTCTCGAAAACCGTTGTGGCGCTTGTCGTCACCGTGGGTTCGAATCCCACCCTCTCCGCCTTGAAGACGACCTGAAAAGGTCGTCTTCAATTTAAGCAAGGTCACCGTGGGTCCCCGCAGGGGGGATGCATTGCGAATCCCACCCTCTCCGCCTTGAAGACGACCTGAAAAGGTCGTCTTCAATTTAAGCAAGGTCACCGTGGGTCCCCGCAGGGGGGATGCATTGCGAATCCCACCCTCTCCGCCTTGAAGACGACCTGAAAAGGTCGTCTTCAATTTAAGCAAGGTCACCGTGTGGCGTTGCATCTGTATCTCCCCCAAAATCCCGAATTTTGGATTTTGGGGGAGACCGAGAGGGGGTGTTTTAATTCAGATTCTGTGACGTTTTGATGCTGTTTAAAGCACCCCCACCAGCCTCCCCCATTTTCCTGTCAATAGCCGCCCGAAGTTTACCACCCATAGCCGGGTGATGTTTACCAGTATGATCGGGATGATGTTTACCACTAGAAGGCACAAAATCAAGACTTGGCTTTGAGCAAAGCCTCCTTTCTGCGG
>Ga0228536_1000412_pt1 | contig 84664 bp, 65 predicted proteins | sample SJ1Smetagenome_FD_168611 | JGI IMG/M metagenome (GOLD analysis project Ga0228536, IMG submission 168611) | Enriched culture of PCE-dechlorinating microbial communities from Ithaca, New York, USA - SJ1.S | ecosystem: Engineered > Modeled > Simulated communities (microbial... > Unclassified...
ACTGCGCATCGGTGCTCAAACGATGCGAGCAGACCCTGGGCAGGCCCTCGCGGGCTCGACAACGGAAGGATGCGGCACTGCTGCTCGACGAGGTGCTCCAGGTGCGCCCGCTCTGGGGGCTTCTGGTGCGCCAGCCGAGCCTGCACCGTCACAACGTGACGGCCTTCCGTCTCCGCGCCTGGGAGCACCACGTCATTGGCCTTTCACCCCTGGCCACGGCGGGCTTCAATGCGGATTTCGACGGGGACACCATGGCGGTGTTTCTGCCGCCGGACCGCTGGGCGAAGGACCTTTCGGCCTTCGCGCTCTCCGCCGCGCCGGGGCGTGTGGGCGAGGGAAAACCGGCCCTCGCGGACGGGCACGACCTGGCCCTTGGATGGGACGCGCTTCCGGAGGAACAGCGCCGCTTTTGGCTGGACAAGGCGGGGACGGACGAGGGAGCAACCTTCGGCGAGGTTCTCCGGGGACTGCTGCGCCGCGGGAGCGAAACGGACGGGAGCGAACCGTCTCCGGAGGCGAGGGCGGCGCTCTTCGCGGAGCTGGGAAAGCTGCAGCGCCAGGTATCCCGCGCCTCCACGGGAGCAAGCACGCTCTCTCCGGCAGAGCTGGAACGGCTCTGCCGGGAGTGTGAACCAAAGCGGCAGCGGCTCCTCGAAAGAGCCCAAAGCTATGCTGCGCAAGCTCTCGAAAACGACGCGGCGGCGCTCGCGGAAGGGACCGACATCGTGACGCTCCGGGATCAGACCGAAAAGGCGTTTTTTCGGGAGATTGAGGGCGAGGCCGAAAAAGAGGCCGCGGCATGGCTCAAGAACAATCCGCACACCATGCTGGCCCGCTTTTACAGAGGGCGTTTTTCCAAGGGCGGCGAGGAACTGCGCCCTCTGGCGTTCTTTCTTGGGCTTCAGGAGTGGTTCCCCCTGAAGGAGTGCGGCTCCGGCAGAGACGCCAGAGAAGACGGCGCTGGCGCGGAACGCGAAGGTGAAAAAGAAGAGACGAAGAGCGCCTCGAGTAGGCGGCAACACTGGGACGCCTGGATCGAGGGGCGCTTCTGGGGCGGCCTCTCGGAAAAGGAACTTTTCGTCTACTCCTACGCCTCCCGGGAGGCGATGGCGTCGAAGAAGCTCGTCGTGGCGGAGGCGGGCCACTTCAGCCGTCGTCTCGCGGAAGGGCTCTACGATCTGCACATCCTCCATCCCGGGGGGAAAAAGGTCTGCACCTCCGAGGGGTACCTGCTGCTCCGCTTCGTTCCGGGCGAGGAGGGGGCGCCGGAGCGCATCCGCCTCGAAGCTCTGTGCAGGGGGCGCCACGCGGGAGATCCCGAGGGAAGAGGCGAGGAGCTTCCCCTCGGGGAGTTCTTCCCCGGCGGCGCGGACGACGCCCTGCGGCGCCTGGCCTGGGGGCGCGTTCCCCTGGGGACGGAGGTGCCGCTTTCCCAGGAGGTGCTCTCGCACCTTCTGGATTTCTGGCGGGGCAAGACGGACCGACCGCCCCGGGAGCTTGACGAGAACCCTTTCCTCGCCCGGGAGGTACGCGACAAAGGGCTTCCGCTCCGCTCGCCCCTGAGCTGCGCCCTCCGGGCCGATGGCGCCCTCTGCGCCGCCTGCGCCGGAGCGGATCCGGGGGTTTTCCCCTACGATGCGCCGCGTCTTTCTCCGGAAGGGGCTCTGATTGGGCTGACGGTGGCTCTTGCCATCGGCGAGCGGGGAACGCAGCTTGCAATGAAACGGTTTCATCAGGTGGGAAGCAGCGAATCGGACCATCTGGGAGACCTGAAAAAGCTTCTGCTCTTCCGAGGCGATACGGGAGAGGACGTCGCGTCCCGGCTCCGCAAGCTCCTGGACGTGCTCGCCGCCTCCAAGGACGAGGATCCCGCATCGGAACAGGGGCCAAAGGCGCGCCGCCGCCCGAACAAGGAACTACCCCAATTCTTTGTGCACTTCGAGATCGCTTTGGCCTTCGCGCCCCTGATGGAACGGGCCAAGGATCCGGAGGGGCGCTGGCTTGAGGCGGCAGCCTTTGAGGGCATAAAAGGAGTACTTCCTTCCGGAGCGCTCAGCCCCGAGGAGGACAGTGCGGCGCGAGGGAAAGCAACAGCAAGGAACATCGAAGCGACGGGACGCCGTCTGTTGTGCGAACGTTTCGGCGGAGTGAAGGCGCGGATCATGCGTGCGCTCCCGCCCAAGCCTGTAGAGGGGAGGCACTGACCGATGGCCCAGAGACAACGCTGCGAACCCACGCAGACGATTCAGGGAACTCCCGCGCAGCAACAGCAAGCCAAGGCCGTCGCCCGTGGCCGAAAGGGGCAGCGGCGCATTCCAGGCTTTGACCGACTGCGCCGGGAAGAGCTGCTCGACAGCTACGAGGAACAGATCCGCGCCGAAGAGCAAAACACGGCGCCTGAAGAAGAAGAGATCACCTCCGAGGAGGAGATGCTTTTTCTGACCGAGGGAGGCGACGAGACGGAGGCCGTCTTCGAACAGACCGTCCAGGACGAAGGTGAAGACGCTGTCTCGGAGCCGGAGGAGCTTTTCCGGGAGGCCCCGGAGTTCTTCGGCGCGAGGCTGCACCCCGTCTGGATCCACTTTCGGGGAAAGCTGCTCTGGGGAGCCTCGGCCCGGACCATCGGGTGGACGTTGCAGAGCCGCATGGAGGAGCTGGAGGCGATGCGTCGCGGGCTCGAAACGCTCCTTGCCACCCTCGACGAGACGGTGCATCCCCTTTTCGCCGACGCCTCGCCGGAGAAATGTCGCGGCCTTCTTCATGCGTCCTGGTTCTTTACGAAGAACTCCGAGGACGGAGAAAGCACCCTGGACTGGGGAAGCAGCGAAAGCGCGATACAAGCCTCAAACGCCAGGGACGGGGCAAAAGCGGAAACATCCGCGAGCGGAGACGCGCCGTCCCTCCGGCAGGCCGCAGAAGATCAGGAAACCGCAGGCGCCGGGAATGCCAGAAAGGCCAGGAACACTTCCGAGAGAAATCACGCACCGGCCCTCCTCGAAAAGATCAAGGACCTGGCCATCTGGGATCTGGACCACCCCGAAAGGCCTTTCCTGCCTCTGGGAGAGCTTTTCGTCCTCCAGGGAAGCGGCGGCGACAAGACACACCTGGAACTCCGCTGGCTCCGGGAGGAACTGCGCGCCCAGGGCATGCGCCTGGAGGACGAACTCGCCCCGGGACGACGCTTCTGGCTCAGAAACAAGACGTGGCTTCCAGAAGCATACAACGACTTTTTTCCCCGCCTCGGAGAGGCGCTCAAGCATGCCTTTGCGCTGAAGAAAAATCCCTTCAAGCCGGTGACGAAGAGCACGCTCAAGGAGACGCGCCTCGACCGCTGGAAGGAGATCTTCGCGGCGCTCGACACGGACATGCCGGGGCCGGAGCATGGACGGCTCTCGAACAAGGGCAAAAACGAGGAAAAAGCCGGTCGCCGAGGGCGTCGCAAGGCGACGGTGGAAGACGCCGCACCCGAGACGACGCAAAAGAGAACGGACAGCGAAGGAGGCGCACAAGCATGAGCGATGCGACGCCGTTTCTCTTCCGGGTTCTCCTCGCCTTCGACGGCGAGGAGAAAAGCCTGCAGAAGAACTGCGCGGGACTTGTGGAGCGGACCATGACGGCTCTTCTGGCGACGAAGGAGCGCCGCAAAGAGCTGGAGGCGGTCTCCTGGGAGAGCGTGACGGAATGGAACGACGCGTCGGAGAAGACGCCTCACCTGGTGTTCGGCACCCCGGAAAGCCTTGGGAACATGCTTCGTCACATGGAAGGGGGGCGCGCCGGGGAGGAGACGGATGCGCTGGTCCTCCTTCCCGGAGATCACTGGGAGCGTTCACTCCAGAACCTCTACGAATCCCCCGCTCTCTCCGTCCGGGGTATTTTCCGCGCCTCCCGGATCATTCCGGCCACTCCGAACACTCCGGACCCGGAGGAACTGGCGCTCTTTCAGAACGCGCTGCTTGACTCGCTGCGGCGGTTTCTCAAGCCGCGCTTGCGGGAGGAAGATCTGAGCAAGCCCATCACCTGGAAGGCCACGGCGACGAAAAGAGCGAAAGGCGGAGGCGAGAAGGGGGAGGGAGAAGGCGCCTCGCTCTTCAGTCTCTTCTCCGACCCAGCCATGCGGCGCCTTCTTTCGGAGATCAAACAGGCCCTGCGACGCATTCAGGAACAGAAGAAGACCATGACGCTGCTGCGGCTCTTCCGCGATGTTTTGCCGACGAACAGGGTGCAGGCGCTCTTTCGGACGACCGACGAGACGGAGAAGGGGCAGAAGCAGGACACTTTCCCCGCGGAGAAGTTCAAGAGCCTGGTTCTCGATCGCGTAAAACAGGAAAAGCCGAATGCGCAAGGAAGGGACGAGAAAGAGGCGCTGGAGGCGGCGAAGAGCACGCTGGAAAAGGGAGCACCACTCCGCCTGCCGTCGCTGCTCCTTGTGGGCGAAAGCGGCACGGGAAAGACCCTGCTCGCCCGGTGGATCGCCCGGTCTCTTTTCGGCGGCGACGGAGAGAGGGAGTTCTTCCGGATCAACATGGCCGCCATCGGCAGCGATCTGGCGGACAGCGAACTCTTCGGCGTCGTCCGGGGCACCTTCACCGACGCGCAGGAACATACTCCCGGCGTGTTTTTGGCCAATCCGGGCAAGGTGCTCTTCCTTGACGAGATCGGGGACATGCTGCCTGAGCACCAGAGCCGCCTGCTGCTCTCTATGGACGAAGGGCGCATTCGCCCGTCGGGATACGCGGGGGCTCCTTTTCTCACCCCCTGCGTTCTCGTGGCGGCGACGAACCGCCCGGTGAAGGAATGGGCCGCCGCAGGGGATGGGCGCTTTCGGGGGGATCTCCTCGCCCGGTTCCAGGCTGTGGTGCGCATTCCGCCCCTGCGGGAGCGGCGCCAGGACATGAAGCTCCTCATCAGCCTCGCCCTGCAGCGGGGAACGATCAATCCGGAGGGGCGGATCACGCACCTCTCCCTGGACGCGCTGGACTTTCTTCTCTCTCTGGACTATCCCGACAACTTCCGGGGGCTGGAATACCGCCTCGCCACGGGAGTGCGGCAGGCCCGGGCGGAGGGCAATTCCTGCCTCTGCCTGCGCCATCTGGTGCGGTGAAACAACGCCGCCCCGGGATGCCGGAGGCGTTCTCTTGCGGAGCCCCCGTGCGGAGGCCACGCAAGAGAACGCCATCCTAAGAGGACATGCGAAGGGGCGACAGCTTACGGCCGATCAAGTGAAACGACCTGGAGCACGTCTTTTGCTCCTTCATTCAAGATAGCGACAATCCTGACCTGCACGGTGTCATTTTTGTCCAGTTTCGGATCGCCGGAGGCGAATCTGCACACCACTTTCCCGGGTGCTTCATACTGAGAATTTCCCTTCTTGTTTTTCCCCGTGCAGGTGATGGTGATTTCCTGCCCCATTGCAAATTTGCCGTCCCTTGTTTTCGGAGGCTCCTGAACGGCCTCCTGGATCACCGTTCCCCTTCCGTATCCGGCATTGGTCTTGCCGCCGATGCCCCAGTCGCCGAGAGCCTCTGCAAGGAGAGCAAAGGCGAGCGCACACCACTTTTGCCCGTTTTCGGAGGAATCATCGCAGGTGACCAGCAGCTCGAAGGTTCCCGCAACGGAGAGAAACAGCACCGGGTTCGGGTCGTCGAAATCGGTCGGGGCGACATCTTTTCCGTCTTTCTTTCCGCCCGACGCATAATAGTCGCCGTGGTGGGGCGTCATCACGTCGGGGACGAGCCCTTCGTTCTCCCGGCTGAGGCATTGCGGCAGGATCCAGCCATCGTGAAAGGTGATGTGTCCTCCATCCTCGACCGCGCCGAAAAGGGCGGTGAAGTGCCGTCCTTTTCTTTTGAAACCGGGGTCTCGAACTCCCCATACCTGGTCGCAATAGTGGGAAGCAAGCCCCTTCAGAGCACTTCCGGGAACGTAGGGCACGCCGTAGGTGTGATGCAGCGTGCATCCGGTCTCCAGCACCGACGCGTTTCCCAGGCCGGCGACGAGGCGTCCCTGCACCTTGAACTCGCCGTGACGGAGGGAGAGCCGCTTTTCCTTCTCCAGCCCCGCGAAGAACTGCTTCCGCCGCTCGAACGCGGGTTCATAGACGGCGCGCATCGTTGCGCCACTCATCCGGGCGGCTTCCATAAGGGTTTTCCTGTCCTCCGGATGTCCCGCGTCACCACTCGCCTCTCTCTGCACGTGCAGATATTTCGCGAGGAGGAGCCCCGCGTTGCTTCCGTTCGCCCGATTCAGACCCGCCAGAGCTTCCCGGCAACAAGGCACGTCAGCTCACCCCTTTGAATTGGATTCGGATTCCAACAGTGCCTGCGCGTACCGCTTCAGCCACGATGCCGCGGCAAGCGCCTCCCGGGCGAGCAGCAGGTACTCCGAAAGGCCCGCCGTGCGGCTCTGCTTGTACAGGGCATCCGTGTCCTCGGATTCGCTCATGACACAACACAAGTCCTTTATATAATCCTCGCGCTTCTTGGCACTCGCGAAGGCAAGCGCCTGCACCAAGCCGCAGGAGTGGATCAGCGTGGGGAAAGATTCGGCGAAACTGCGAAATTCCTTCTGTTCCTTCTCCGGTTTTTTCGCCAAAGGCGCGACCCGCCCGAAGGCGCGCTCGGCCCGTCGCTGTTCTTTCGTTCTCAGGGGAGTTTCCTGAGAGGCACTCGCACCCCCGGGGGCTTGTTCGCCAGGATTCCGTGCGGACATCTTCCTCACCTCCCGGAGAAGAGGCAGCGGACCTGGCCGCGACCGACCGTGGCCTTGCCGCCGAGCTGCATGCGGATTGTCCCGGAACAGAAGTGCTCAAGAAGTTCCCGTCGTTCTTTCTCCGGAGTCTCCTCTCGTTCTTTCTCCGGGCTCTCTCCATTGCTTCCTTTCGTTCTGCCGAAGAGGCGGTCGCACCAGACCGTTCCGGCGAGAATGGTCTCCGCCGGAAGCGACTCCTCGTACCAGAGGGCACCCTTGGCGACGATCTTCTTGTCATCCTTGATACGCACGCGGGCGGCGACCTCCGTTCCGGTCTCGCAGAGAAAGGTAAAGGCATCGTCGTGGAGAATGACGAAGCGCTCCAGGAACAGCTTTTTCCAGTCCGCACCCGCCGATTTTTTCTGCTCCCCTGTCTCTCCCTGGAAGAGTTCTTCCGCGATATATTCCGCCCATTTTTTGGCGCTCGGGTCCTCCTGCGCGGAAAAATCGAGATCCTCCAGATAGAGGTTTTTCCCTCCTTCATCAAGGAGTTTGGAACCTGGAGGAAGAAGCGCCGCTCCCTGGCCGGAAACCGAAGGAACGGTCATTTCCTCTGAGGAGAGCGCGTCCCGCAGGAGGCGGGTCAGCGCAAAGGGAGATGTCACCCAGGCGAAGGTTCCGAAGAAGCTCCGCACGGGGAGGCAGACCAGCCGTGCGTCCGTGAAGACGAGAGCGCCGGCGTTGGCGTCGCTGTCTCCGGCAAGGCCGAAGGCGGTACGGAAACGGCGATTTTCCGCCGCTTCACCTTTGCGGGCCTCTTCTCCGGCGCCGAAGTGGTCCGCAAGTACGCCCTTCACCGCCGATCCGGGAACGAAGGGCCAGTTCGTGGTCTTCTCCCGCGTCACCGGCAGGTCGATGTAGCCCACGCCGCGCCCCGCCCCCACGTGGAGAGAGGACAGGGCATGAATCCAATAGGTGCGCCGCAGATCGCCCGTTTTCGCGCTGTCATTCATGATCCGCATCTCCCTTCGTCATCCTCTTTTCACGGGATTCCACACACCCCAGAGGGCGAGACCGAAGCCGTCCAGGCGGTCCTGCTCTTCGTCGCAGACGGAGTGGAGCCACCGTCCGGCGAGCGGCGCAAGACGCTGATGCTCGTCCGCGGACTCGAAGAAATAGACGCTCCCTGCGGGAACCATCCGCCGGAGCGGCTTTGGGCCGTAGGGTTTCCCCTTTTCCAGATTCCAGCCCGACAGCGGAATCCAGCGCCCGACCACGGCGGAGACGAGCCGAAGCCGCACAGGCCGGTCGAGCCCGGGAGGGGAACCGACGAAACAGCCCTTGTCGTCGCGCTCGGAAAGCCACCCCGGAAGCCACCCTCCACTGAAAAGAGCCGGTGTCGCCAACTGCAGCCGCACCCGTCCTCCCTTCTCATCGAGGGCTTGTCTCACCTGTTCGGGGCAGTCCCAAAGCGAGGGCGTCGGTTTCACACATTTCCAGTGCACGAGGCGCCGTTCCCCGCCGAGGGGGTGCAGATGGTTCAGACAGCCGAGATGCTCTTTCAGGGAGCCGAGCCTTTTTGCGACATCCGCGTTTGTACTTCCCTCCGCACAGGGCTCCGCCTCCAGAGCGAAGGATCCCTGCGCGAAGCGTGGGGATCCCGGCGGTTCCTCCCTCCGCACGAAATCGAGCCCCGTCGTGGAGAAGAGCATTCCCTCCGCCGCAGCCCCCATACGAGGATCAATGGAAACGTGCGTGCGCATGTCCCTGCCGAAGGCGGCGAGAAATCCCTTTCCCCGCGTGCCTCGTTTTTCCGCCTCTGCAATTCGGTCCCCTTCGGCAACGTCGAACACTGTCCGCCATGAAACATCAACATCTCTTCCCGCCTCCACACTTCGGTCCTCTCTGGCAACGAGCCATTGAACGGTCTTCTCCACGGACCAGAAGGGAGGAAGCGGGGCGGGTTTGAAATCGTCGCCCTCCTCCGCGCCGACCAGAAACGTCGGGACAATGCCCTCGGGAAGATTCGTCCCTCCGCCGGAAGCGCCGCTCCCGTGCTCCGGGCCGTCCCCGCCGCAGGGAGGGCGAAGGGGAAAGATGCTCCGCGTTCCCTCCTCGTCCCGGACGAGCAGATCCCGGGGGCAGGGAAGATACAGTGTACCGTCGAGCGCGGGAAAGGGACCGCGCACGCGGATTTTCTTCAGCACCTCCACGACCTGTGGAGAAAACCCTCCCTCCAACTTTCCCAGAAGGGAGCGCAGCGAGCCCGTCACCACCGAGGGGTGGAACCAGTCGAGTGTCCTCGCCCGGTTTCCCTGCCCTCGTCCGAAGGGGCGGGAATCCCTGGCGATGAGCGGGTCACAAGGCGTTCCGAGCACATTCATCCGAGCACCCTCCCCTCTCCGTGCGCGTCTTTTCCTTGCAGGTTCTTTCCCTCCGCCTGAGCGACCGCCTCGGTGAACCACTGGGCGATGATCAGCTCGTCGGCGAGACGCTCAATGTCCCGTCCATCCTTCACGACGGCGATCCTGTTTTTCATCTCCTGTACCAGGCCCTCCGCCGTCCCGCCGCCTTCGGTGATTCCGTCTTTTTCCGCCTCCTCGACGGAGAAGGACCGATCCGCGTCCTTCCGGGAGAAAAGGCGCCTCAGGTCATTCCGGGCCGCATCGGAGAGATGTGCCGTATCCTGCCATCCCTTGTAGAACGCCGCGATGCCCCGCACCTCGTAGGCGAACTTCGCCGGAAGCGCGCCCTGCGCGTAGACCTTTGTCCAGAAGTCGAGCCGTTCGTCGAGAGGTTTCAACGGGCCGTCGTCACTCCAACGCCCGCGGATCTGCTGGGCATCTCCGCCGCGGGAGCGCACCACCACGGCAAGACCATCCTTCGCCTGGATCTGGGGCAAGTCGTTTCCCTTGGCCAATTTCTCCGCCTCGCGCCCGAAGGCGAGCAGGTCCTCCAGATCCTCCAGAAAATGCCCCACGGCAAGACCGACGGAGAGCGTCGGTGCGCTCCCTTCACTGCCCCATGTTTTAAGAGCGTCTCCAAAAGACGCGTGCAGTTTCCGGGCACAGGCAAGGGCCGTATCAAGGGGAAGAAACGCCAGCACATCATCGCCCCCCGCATAGACACAGACGCCCTGATGCACCGCGACAATGCGCTGTGCTTCTCCGGCGAACGCCGAGAGGCTCCTTGAAAAGTTTCTGTTGTCTTCCGGTGACGCGAGGCAGGAAATGGTCTTGCCCATGCGGTCCCCGTCGGCGACGAGCACCGCGAGGTAGGGGAAGGGCTCCCCAAGGCATTCCTGCCTCTGGAGACGACGGAGCACCGCACGGAGCGCGTCCACCCGGAAGAGCAGGCGATCCGGAGCATCTTTTTCTTCTCCGGCGGCTTCCGACCCAGCGGCAGACAAATCCGTCGTCTTTCGGGACTGGCAAGGCTCCGGGATAAGCCCTTCCTCCGCCAGCAACTCGTCGAGCCGGGTGGGAAACACCGAGGCCCCCTCGAAGGGGAACTGTTCATAAGAGGATGCTTCTTGCGTCTCTTCCGTCTTTTTCCTCAAGGACTCGCCGACTTTCGAGCCGGAGTCGGGCACCTTCGGAGGCGCCACCCGAACCAGAACGCCGTCCTCCGCCAGCTTTTCGCAGTGCTCCACAAGCTCTTTGCGATGTTTTTCGAGCCCCTCTCCCCTGGAGGCGAAGAGTCCCCGAATCCATGGATCCGCCGCGACTCTCGACACGGAGGGGAAAGGCTTTTTCCCTCCACCGAGGCGTTTCACCACCCCCACGGCACACAAGAGTTCGCCTTTACGGAGGCGAAGTCTCGCGTGAAGGCGATCGAACGTTTTTTTCGAAGCAGTGTCTCTCAGAACCGATTCCCGAAGGCCATCCAGCGATGACTTGGGGACTCCCGCTTCACCCTTCCAGGGCGCGAAATCGCGGCAGTTCTTCCGCGCCGAGAGAAGCCCCATGACCCGCTTCCGCACCTCGGGATATCCGGTCCCCTCCGGAAAGGATGCCCAGGCGGCGTAAAACTCCACCACATCCTCGATTTCACGACGCCAGAGCTCATCCCGTACATAGCCGGCGGCAGCCCGCTTGGCCTCTTCCGCAAAGGCCTCCCAGCGGCGGACGGCCCCCTCTTTCGCAGCGCTTGCTGCCTCTTCCGGATCGGCGGCACACACGGCGAGAATGATATTCGCCACATTGAGCTCGCTTTCCTCCGCCAGCTCCACTTCCGGGTTCCCTGGAGCGGGAAAGATGAGACAGGACGCCGCAGCCTGTGGCCCTGAAATTGTCTTTTCGAACTCGTACAGAGCCAACGCCGCCGCTTTGGACACCTCGGAAAGAAGAAACGAGCCGAACCACAGATCCCGGGTCCGCCGGGCCGCGGCGATGAAATCCTGCACCGGCCCCACGGAAAGCGCCATCAGCCAGCGTGTCATGGCACCACCTCCGTGAATCCGTTCCGAAGAAGGAATGCCGCAAGCCCCTCGACAGCGGAACATTTTTCCTGCATGGGCACTACGTTTTTCATGTCCGCACCCATGATCCGTTCGTGTGATATCGGCACGGAGATATCTTGACCCCCCGCACGCTTTCCTTCGAAGCACGCTTCCAGCGAGCTGAGGTGTTCGTGGGGCAGAAAGAGAAACGCCGCCCGCCAGCTATCCCCGACCCTGATCGCCTTGGTGATGATCGGACTCGCCATGCGGGAGAGGTTTTGGCCCCTCTCTTCGGAATCTCTGCGACGCGGCACGAGAGTGCCGTCACCGGGGTCGCGATCTCGCCTCGGGTTTCCAAAGGGACCGTCGGAGAAATGAAAGACGATCGGCAACCCCAACGCGGCGCGGGGAAACGCGGGCAACACCTCTTCCGGAACGACCGGGACATCGTGACAGTGCGTGTCGATGGAGGGATCCGGCCCCGCAGGGGCACTGCGCAGCGCACACCCGGTCAACCTGCGGATCGAATCCGGTTCCGGCCACCGTGAACGTCCGGGAACCTCGATCTCTTTGCCCTCTTTCCCGATTTGTTTTTTGTGCTTCGGACCACGATACTCTTTTTGGCGAAACGCCTGGTACACTTCAACTGAATTTTTCCACGCCGTCATCGCATCGTTGAACGGTCTTTCCGAGAGGAAAAGGCTACTCCCCTCGATCTCGTTTCTTCTTTTGAAGAGTTCCTCCCGGGTGCGGGCGGAAAAATCCTCCTGCCTGCAAAAAAGACTGCCGCATCCGCGCCGGGTACGCGCACCGAGGCCGCCGAAATTGATCCACGCGGAAAGGGCCACACGCACATCTTGTTGCACGGAATTGGGATAGCGGAGCTGGAGCGTGAATCGCAGCCCCTCCTTGATAAGGTCCTTCCCGTTGTTCTTGGCAGAAAACAACGCGTACATTTCCGGGCCGAATTTTTGAAAGCCATACTCCGTCGCACACTCGCGCCGCGAATGTCCTTTGGGACATTCGACCTGAAGCGACACGACGCTCGGTTCGTCCGTGCTTCCCCATATTTTCTCCTCTGCTTTAAAAAGATCCTCAGAAGAAGCAAATACAGCACTATGTGTCGCCCGCCACCAGAACCGCAACTGCCCCCGGATGGAGGGAACGCGGATGAGTGTCACCGGGTCCGCCTCGCCCGTAAGCACACCGCCGCCGAACATGGGCGTGATCAGTTCCAGCTCCAGTTGCAAAGTCCGCATTGTCGAATCCGTAGTATTTTGAGGAATGTCGGGACACTGAAGAGCTTCCATGGATCTGGGCATGCACCTCACTCCCTTCTTGCCGCACAGCCGTACTCTTTTCTTACCGCATCGCCTCGCTTCTTTTTCGCCACAAGGCACCTCCTTTCACCCGCCGGACGGAAAATCGTCTCCAGGGCCGCCCCCGCAGGCGAGCACCCATTCTCAGGCACGCCCCTCAAGGGCAATGCTCTCGTCCCCATCCCCGTTCGTTCCTCATCGTTCCCTCCGTCTTCTCTTTTTCTTGCGCCTCTCTCTTTACCGACACAACCATTGTCCTCAACAATGCGACATTTTTCGTCGTTCGCTGAAACATCGCTGACGGAAGAGGGTAACTCTTTTTCCGCAAGCGGGAGCAGCGACGCAGTGCGTCGCACTGCGCGGTATCATCTTGTCCGGAGCGCGGTATCAGGAGCGAGCGTCCTTTGATCCCTTTGCCCCGAACACGCCGCGTGAGGGGCACCGCGTTCTTTCCCGTTTCCGCGGCTTCCACCCTTTTGTCGTGTCATCCAGAGGACGGCACTCCTTTCGGCGGGCAGCACCAAGGCAGGCAAAGGGAAATGGGAAAGACGCCTTCTGGAATCACGCCTTTGGGATAGAGCTTTATTGAATGCACTATAAATTGAACCGAGAAGGCTACTTCCGATTTCGCTGTTCATGAGAGGGAATTTGCTCTATCTTACACGAAGACAGCCTCTCTGCTGTCATTCTTCGCAAAAAGAGGAGGAGAAGGATGAATTCCGCAGACAGAGCACGCACGGACGCACGCAAGGAAGACGCGCAAACGGCATCTCGTTCCGGCCGAACCGAAACGGAGGAAACGCAACGGGGGAAACGGGTGCTTGTGGGTTTTCTCGGAAACAGGCACGACAAGGACCGAACACGGTATGTCCTTTCGAAGGCGCCCGGAGACGAAGGGGAAGAGCGCTCCTGGGAAACGGAGATGATCACCGAGGCGCTCTGCCGGTTCTTTGCCCCGGACGAGACGGTGCTCTTTCTCACAAAAAAGGCACGAGAGGTCTGGGAAGGAGACATTGTCACGCGCCTTGCCTCCTGGAATCCCCGCATCGTGGACATTCCCGACGGGCAGAGCGAGGAGGAGATGTACGACATCATGGCCGCCGTGGTGGAGGCCATGCCGGAGGAAGGAACGGCGCTTTTGGACATCACCCACGGCTTCCGCTCCCTGCCGGCGCTCATGCTCTTCGCCGTCTTCTACGCCATGGCGGTCAAGAAGACCGACGTGGAATCCATTCTCTACGGCGCCTTTCGCTTCGGCGGCACCGAGGAGGAAAGGGCGACCACTCCCGTTCTGCGCATGGATCTTCTGCTCTATCTGACGCGCCTGGCCCAGGGATTTCGCACCTTCCTGGATGCAGGCATTCTTCCTTCCGCCGCGGTGGACCTCGCCAAACGGAAGTGGAAATCGCCCCTTGTGGGCAAGACCACGGACAGCATCGCCGGCATGGGGTCCGCTCTGCGGACGGGGCTCGTTCCCCTGCTGCACCGCCGCATGGGCAACCTCGACCGCGCCCTGCCGGAGATGAAAAACCTCCCCAGGCTGGAACGCCTGCTCTTCGAAACCGTGGCATGTTCTTATCGTGATGCACTCTTTCCGCTCACCGCCGCGACGGAACCGGCGGGAGAAAGAACTCCCTGCGCGACGGAACGGACGCCCGTCCGGGCTTTCTCCGGGACTATGGCCTCCGAGGGGGCTCCCGGTGCGCCGGAGCAGAAGCTCGACCGGGAAGAGTTCGAGCGGGAACTGGCCCTCGCCACCTGGTATCTGGAGCACAACCTGCTGCCTCAGGCGGCATCCATGCTCCGCGAGACGGGGGTGAACCTACTGCTCTTTCGCCTCGGTTTGACGCAGGACTGGTTCTGCAAGGCCACCCGGGGCATCGCGGAACGGGCCGTCAAGGACTGGAACGAGGTCTACGGGGACCCGGTGGCGCGCTGGATAACCCAAACTCAGCATCCGCGCAACTGGATGAGCCACATGGGGTTCAGTGAGGAGGCCACGGATATCGCCAAAAAAAATCCGGAGGAAAAGATCCGGAACACCCTCGACAGGCTGGTACAGGAGATGCGGGAGAACCTGGAGGCGTGGCTCGCTCTGGCGCCGCAGCCCCTTTCCCCATCCTCCCGAAACGGCGACGAAGACGCATAAAAAGCATGCGCACCGCCAGTTCCGCCTCCGACGACGCCGTCAGGGAGCGCACCGGCGGGAAGGGAACGCGCAGAGAGGTCGAAAGATCGCATATATTTACACGAAGGACGCCCCGCTCGGTCCTCCGGGCGGGGCGCGCCATGGGAGAACTCCTCCGGATGAAGCTGGTCGCGAGAGAACGCCTCCGTCCGGAGGTGACTCGCCGCGAAGCGCGTCGTTTTCGGGTTGCGGCAGGGCATCCACATCGTATAAGGGTCGAAAGATCGCATAAACTCCACGGCGTCCTCCGCTCCGCCACCGCCACGGAAACCTGCATGACGCGACATGACGCGACCGCACAGGACGAGGCAAGACGAGGCGAAAATCGCGCACGTGACGGGGCAACGCGCAGGCAGCATGACGACGAACGGGAGCGCGGAGAGCATTGCATTGGGGAACGAGGAGGGCTCGAAAAGAGCTTGACCGAGGAATTGTTGCTCGTCGGAATGTGTGCTGAGTGAGGGTGGTTCAGAAGGCTTGTGGGAAATCGTGGGATGCGGGGTGGCAAGCGCGCCGGACGAACGCGACGTGTGGAGAAGGTTCGTTTGATGAGGGGCAGACCTACCGACCCTCGAAGCGCCGCAGGCGAAGGCGGAACGCGCGAGGACGCACGTCCGGTCCGGATCCGAACAGACGAGGAGGAATGCAGATGACCGACGCAAGAGGGAAGGAGCGACGCAAGGAACAGGCATCGCCGCACTCCGGAGGGAGCTTCGGAGGGACAGGACAGGGCGGAAGCGCCGCAGGTACCGGCGGGGCACTCTGCACAGGGGGCGGCACTCGCTCGGAAACCGGCGTACCCCTTGCACGTCTCGCGGAGGCGACCGCCCTCGGAGGATTGCTTCACGATGTGGGAAAGCTCGTGCAGCGGAGCGGCACTGCATCGGGCAACCACATGGACATCGGGGCGGACTGGCTCAGCCGTCGCGGGGCTCCCTGGGCGGGCTCGGCCTGGGCGGCCCGGTACCATCACACGAACCCGAACGCATCGGTGAAGCTGGGGGATCTGGCAAAGGATCCGCTCTTCGCGGAAAAACTACCCCTCGCGGCCATTGTGGCCCACGCGGACAATCTCTCTTCCGCGGAGCGGGAGGAGGTAACGGGCAGATGGGACGCGGAGGTGCGCCTGCGGAACATTTTCGACCGGGTCGTTCTGGCGGATCGTGCTTCCGGACAGGGCACGCCGACCTTCTTTCCTCTGGCGCCTCTGACCACCGGGGCGTTCGCGACGGAGACGGGAGAAGGCATGATCTTTCCTGTCCCCGAGACGGCACACAGCGCGCTCTTCAATTATGAGGCTCTGGAAGAGGGACTTCGGGAGCTTCTGGACTCCCCCGTCCCGGCCTCGGAAACCCGGGGCTCCGGATGGCTTCTGCGGGCTCTGGAGCGCTACACTGCCTTCGTTCCCAGCGAGACCGCCGTGTCGAAGGAAGAGGAGCGCTATCCGGACATTTCGCTCTTCGACCATCTCCGCACCACCGCCATGCTCGCCGTGGCCATGCTGGAGACGCTTCTGGAGCGCCACGCGTCGATTTTGGATCTCAAGAATCCCTACGACAGCATCAAGCAGGCGCTCGCAAAGGAAGGAGAGCACCCCTTTCTGCTGGTGGAGGGCAACATCCGGGGAATTCAGTCCTATCTCTACGACATCTCCGGAACGGGAGCGCTCCGCACGCTCCGGGCGCGGTCGTTCTTTCTGGAGCTGCTCCAGGAGGAGATTCTCGGGGCACTTCTCAAAGCACTGCAGCTCCCCAGAACACAGGTTCTCTTCGTAGGAGGGGGGCATTTTCTGCTGGTGCTTCCCAACACATCCAGGGTACGCCGGATCGTGGAGGAGACGCGCCGCACCGCGAACAGGAGATGCCGCGCCGTGGACACGCGTCTCTCCCTGCTCTTCGCATCGGTGCCCCTGGCGTGGAAGACCCTGGCGGGGGGCAGGATGAACGGCGCCTTTCGGGATCTCGCGGCGTCTCTCGCCCGAGAAAAAGCCCGACCTTCCCGGGGAATGCTCCAGGAGGTGCTCGGCGTCGCCGATGACAGCCGCGGCAAGAGTTGTACCATCTGCGGGGTCCGGACGGATCGCCTTTTCGACCTGAAGGACCGGCAGGAGGTCGCCTGTGGGCACTGCGCCGCGCTGCATACTCTGGGAGGACGCCTTTCCGACGCGGTCTTCCTGTGGAAGAAGCCTGCAGAGGAGGCCCTCCGCGCCGACGCTCCCTCCCTACCGCCGCAGCAGGAGACGGAGGCGCTTCCGGCGGCACCGGGCTCCGGGTCCGGCGCGGAACATTGTGAAAACGCCTGGCGGCGCGTCCGCTACGACACGGCGAAGGTCTTTTCGGATATTCCGCCCCATGCGGCGCGGGTATACGTGCTGCAGCGCATTTCGGAGGAACTGGAACAACAGGGCGAACGGTTCGTGCCCCTTCCCTGGGCGGGCTACACCTGGAAGGGAGAGGACGAGCTGGACAAGATTCTCGAGAGGGGATGCATCGGCCAGAAGAAGCTCGGCGCCCTGCGCATGGACGTGGACGATTTGGGACGCATCTTCCAGGAAGGACTGCTGCGAAAGGCGCGCCGCGACAGGCCCGCCGGAGGCGACGGAGAAAACGCGGCGGAGGACGCGGAGGAACTCTATACCCTGTCGCGCCTGGCCACACTCTCTCGGCTGCTCACGTACTTCTTCAAGCAGGGACTTCCCGTGCTGGCAAGGCGCCCCGAGGGCATCCGCAGGCGCTCTCCCCGCACGGTACCGCTGACGGAGACTCCGGAACCATCCCGGGCAATGACGCTCATCTACGCCGGCGGCGACGATCTCTACGCCGTCGGCGCGTGGAACGACATCGCGGAGTTCGCCTCCGACACGGTGGCGGCGTTCCGGGATTTCACCGGAGGAAACCCCTGCTGCAGCATCTCCGGAGGCATGGTCGCCGGAGATGACAAGCACCCCGTGGCGTCCCTCGCAACGCTCGCCGCAAGGGCGGAACAGGAAGCCAAGGCGTGGCGGCGCCTCCGGGACGGGCGGCGCCGGAGCAAGGATGCCCTGGCGCTCTTCTTCGTTCCGGAAAATCCCGCCTACACGCAAAGTCCCTCCTTCGGCGGCGCGGACCGTGTTCAGGAATCCACGGCGCCCTTCGGGCTCGTGGACTGCCGGAACGAGCTGGAGGACGTGCACCGCTGGGTGCGACGCCTCTGCGGCAACGGAGAAGAGACAAAAAATCGGGCCACACCGGGAAACCCCCTGCACCTTCCTCTGGACCGGGCCTTTCTGCGGCGCTTCTTCGAGCTGGTGGAGGCGGAACGCCGAGGCGGCGTGCTGTGGCGCCCCCTCGCGGCCTACCTCGCCGCCCGAGGCGACAGAAACGAGCGGGGAATTCTCCAAGGTCTTCTCGCGCAGGACGAGCGCGCTCTCGCCCTGGCCCGCATCGCCGCCACCTGGGTGGACTGGATGGTGCGCTAGAGGGTTTTTCGCGAAGGCGGCGCGACACCGGGCATGCCGCTCGATGTCTCTGTTTCCCGACGGAAAAACAGAAAGAGCATGAAACATGGAAAGCATAAAAAACATGGGACATGGAAGGAGGCATTTTTATGACGATGAACACGAGAACGAACATGCCCGGCAGCGCTCACGGAACGGGCGGCGGCAGAGGAGGCACCTATGGAAGCAGTTCGGGAGCCAGTCATGCCCGCCCCGGAGGCGGCTCTCCCGAGGAGGACAAGCGCCTTCTGCGGGAAGCACAGCAACATCTCGAGGCCATTCCGAAGGACCGGGGGCTCGCCGACCGCGATGCGGGGCTTTCCGCACCGCAGCTGGTGGAGATCGCCGCAAAGGCGGGAAAAGCCTTCGCCGGTGCGGTAAAGACCGCCCAGATCCGCAAGTTTCACGGACACCTGGTGCGCTTCGTCACCCGGGTGCGCACCCGTAACGAGGACGTGGCGGAGGTGCAGCTTCTCAAATACCATCTGGCCTACGCGGCGGGCCGCGATTTCAAACTGAAGGACTTCACCGCCTTCTTCACCGCTGCGCTGGAGCGCGTGAAGAGCCGGGAGGATCTGGAGCGTTTCAAGCAGCTTTACGACGCCACTTTGGCCTACCACAAGTTCGAGGGAGGCAAGGAGTGACGTCCCCTTCGCCGCATCCGCACCTCTGCCGGACAGCGCGCACCGGAGGTCGGCCTTAGAAACAGAAAGCAGGAAAGAAGGAACCTCTGAAGAAGGCTGCGCCGGCCCCACAGCAGAATCTGAGGAAGGCTGCGAGGGGCCAGCAGAACGCCTCGCAGAGCCTGACACGACCTGCGGCAAGGGAAAGTGAAAGGTGATGCAGAGATTCTTTAAGGAAGAAGAAAGAGAAAAGGAGGTTCTCTCGATGACCACGACACGGACAAAACCGCTTCACGGCAAGGTGCTCCTCCATGGAACCCTCTCGTGCCGCTCGGGGCTGCGCATCGGCGGCAGCGACGGCGAACTCGCCATCGGCGGCCTGGACGCCACGGTCATCCGCGATCCCCTGACGCGGCAGCCCTACATTCCCGGCAGCTCCCTCAAGGGAAAGCTCCGCAGCCTTCTGGAGCGCTTTTTCGACAAGGAGTTCAACCACAACGGCGGAACGCCCAACAATCCCATCTGGCGCCACGAGTGCGCCGACCCTGCCTGCCCGGTGTGCCGCCTCTTCGGGGCCTCATCGCCGAGCCGCGAGAGAGGCGACAATCTTCCCGCCCGAGTTCTCGTGAGCGACTGTTTTCTCACCGAAGAGAGCGAAAAAGAGTTGGCGGGCATCGAGGGAGGCATGCCCTACACGGAGTGGAAGACCGAAAACGGCCTGGATCGCATCACCTGTGCGGCCAATCCGCGCCAGATCGAGCGCGTCCCCGCCGGAGCGGTCTTCGCCTTTTCCCTGGTCTATGCGGTAGGCGATCTCACCACCGTGAAAGAGGACCTGCTCCATCTGCTCACCCTGCTGCGCCTTCTTGAGGACGACGCCCTGGGCGGCGGCGGCAGCCGCGGCAACGGACGGGTGGGCGTCACTCTCACCGCCGCGGAGGTGCGCACCCGAGGCTTCTATCTCGGCACCGAGCCCGCGAAGGCGCTTTCCCTCGCCGCCGAGGGATCCCTCGCGGGGGGCGAGAACGCCCGCACCCTTTCCGAAGAGGCCGCCCGATACCTCGCCACAGCGGTGGCGACGAAGACGACGGAGTCGGCGCAATGACCGCTCCTCTCCGTCTGGTCTGCCGACTCCGCTTCCGGTCCGGCTTCCGTATGGGCGGCCTTGCGGGAGACGTGAACCGTCAGCAGGAGACGGTGGAGACCTCCACGCTCTGGGGCGGACTCGGATGCTGCGCCGCAAGCCTTTTCGGGGCGGACGCGGCGGACGCGCTCGTGACGGAAGGGGCTCTTTCATCCCTGCTCTGGGCCGAGGACGACCGCTATTTCGTCCCCCGCCCTCTCTCGCCGGTGGAACCGTCCGCGGAAACAGACCTCAAACGCTTCAAAAAGCTCCGCTGGATTCCCCTGGAAGAGCTTGCGGACTTTCTCGCCGGAAACCTTCCTCAGGGGGGGCAGACTTCCTTCGGCGAAGAAGAGGTGCTCACCTCCGCCGCGCTGGACCGAACGAGCAACGCCGCCGTCCCCTACGCGCGAAGGCGCTGCCGCACGAACGACGCGGAGGGAGTGATCCTGGCGGAGATTGCCGCGACGCACCGGCGGATCTTCGAGGCGGCACTCCGCCTCTTCGGCGACGAGGGGCTTGGGGGGGAACGCAGCTCCGGCTGGGGGCGCTTCGAGGCGACGGTGCTCCCCGCGGAGGAGACGCCCTTCGGGCCGCTCCTCGGAGCATCTCCGGAAGCGTCCCGGCCCGGGGAAGGAAAGGAGGCTTTTCTCGCCCTGGGGTGCTGCCTTCCCACGAAGGCGGACCTGTCCCGCGTGGAGGACGCCGCCGGGGGCCAGCCCCTCGGCTATGACTTCGTCACGCTCCGGGGGTGGGTCGGCGCCTCGTCGGTCCTCAAACCCACCGTCACCGCCTTCGCCGCAGGATCGGTCTTCCCCTTCCGCCCGAAGGGGCTGGTGGTAGAGATCACGCCACCGGACGCACCCAACCAGGTCACCTTCAACGGCCGTCCCGTCTTTCTGCCCCTGCCCAACCTCGGCGGCAGGCACACCGGGGTGGCCTGAGGAGCACCGAGCGATGCGCGGAAATACGGAACGGATAGACGGAGAGAAAAGAGCCGACCGAGGCAGGCGCTTCGGTCGGACAAAACACGGAACGCACTCCAGGAGGTGAACCCAGTGATCCCCATGAACGCTCCTTGTGCCGCACCGACACCGAAGCGGCTCCCCTGGAAGACCCGCAGCTTCCGGTGCACCCTCACGGCCCTGTCGCCGCTCCACATCGGCGCAACCGCCCCGGAGCCGGCCTGCCGCTATGCCTTTGAGAAAAACGAGGCGGCATCGAACCGGGTGTTCTTCCTCCGGGAAGAAACCTTTCTGTCCCGACTCGGAGCCATGTCCGCCGCGGAGTACCACCGCAGACCCTTTCCGGCGGAGAAGCTCCCCGAGGAAGAGGCGCTCCGCCGGGGGACCCTCTACGAACTGCGCGCCACCGAGGCAGCCCACAGCCTGAACAAGGAAGTCCGCCCCTTCATCCGCAACGGCTTCGGCGACGCCTACATCCCCGGCACCTCCTTGAAGGGGGCTCTCCGGGGAGCGCTGCTCTTCTCTCATCTGCTGTACAATGAGGAGCTTCGGAAGGAATTGAGGCGGAAGGCGAACCTTTTGGTGGAGATGATGCGCAACGCGAACCCCACGAACATCGGCCGGATCCGAAACGAGAAGGGACACGCCCCACACTTGGAAGCGCTCTTTCGAAGCGAAGGCTTCGGTCCCCACTCGGACCTCGCCAAGGCCTTCAAAGTAGGGGACAGCACGCCCTTCGGCGAGCCGCTCTCCCTCGCCGCGGTGAACATCTTCACCGCTAAGGACGAGAACGGCACGCGACGCCTCGTCCCCCTCACCGACCAGAAGGGCGGCAAAGCCGCGCCCCTCTTCTGCGAAGTGCTTCCTCCGGGGGCGACCCTCGAGTTCGACCTCGACATCGACGTCCCTCTGGCGGAGCACCTCGGAGCAGAGCGCCGGCGCAAAGGAACGGCGAGGGCCATCGAGGCCGTCAAGGACAAGGAGGACTTTCTCCTGGCGCTTCAGGACACGGCCCAGTTTCTCCTGCCCCTGGAGAAGGCCTTTCTCGACGCCGCACACGCCGCGTTCCTTTGGAAATCCGATTTCGAGGCGGAACAGGACGACGCGGCGATCATCCGCCTCGGCTGGGGGTGCGGCTGGATGGGACACAGCCTCTTTCCCCTGCTCGCCTACGACGAAGAGGACACCCCGAAAAGCCCGGCGTCGCGCAAGTGTCTCACCGCAAGCGACGGCACTCCTCAGGAGCTTCTGGGATGGGCACGGCTTCGCTTTTCGGAGCGCCCATGAAAGACCACCTTCTGGCGTGCTCCTTCGGCGTCTACGCGGAAATTTACGACGAGGGCACAAGGGAGGCGCTCCGCCGCACACCGCCGCTGCGAAGCGCCCTGCTCCGGGGAATTGTCGATGCGGCGTTTCCCGATCTGTGGGCAAGCCTCGCCGCCGAAAAGGCGCTCTTTCTCCGGGCGGGGAGCACCCTTCCCGCCGCCCGGGGATATCTGGGCATGACCGCCTGCGCCTGGCATCCCGAGACGTGCCGCCTCCTCGCCCTTGCCCTGGCCCAGAGCATGGGGCGCACCATCGAGGGACCCTGGGGCGGCGTGCGGATCGCCCGGATCGTCGCGGACGAGCGCGTCGATCCCCACATACGCAAGCTCCGCCGAAGCCACGCCCGAGGCATGCCCGTCCTTGGAGGGCCGGTGACCCTGGTCACGCGAACGCCGCTCCACCGCAGCACGGCCCTCCTGGAAGAGCTGCGCGACGCGGCGCAAACCCTGGCGACCCTCCTTGCGGAATCCGAAGGCACCACGGATCTTCCCAAAGACGCCGGAGCGCCCGAGAGCTCCGGCGAGCCAACAGCATCCGGAGCGCCCGCAGGGTCGCACGAAAAAACCTCAGCCGGCCCAGGAAGCGCACCGCACGCATCCCGCGCTTCCGCACGCCGCGAAGGACACCCGGAAAACGCCGCGGAGGCCTTCGCGCCCTTCAGTGCCGCTTTCGACGCGTGTGCCCTTTCGGGCGCCCTTCCCTGGCGCGTGGAGGAGATCCGGCTTCGCCCCTGTCGCGCCTGGCCGGAGCATCGCCTGGGAAGCGTCACCCTCGGAAGCGACCTTCCCGGAGCGGGGGCTCTGCTCGACTACGCCATCCTTCGGGGATTCGGCCCCGACCGAGCCGACGGCTTCGGAACCCTGGAACCGGCGTGAAACGGCACGCACCGAGTGCCCACCATGCGCACCGCGCGCCTCGCTCGCAGTTCGTGCCATGCGTTCCTCTCAGCCCGTTCAGTCCAGGGCGCACCGTCCATCACGCCCGCGTCGCCTCCGTTCAGCGGCGACGTCGCTTTCAGTGCATACCGTTCACATCGAAAGGAGAATGTCCTATGCGTCTTCGTGTGACCTTTGCAATCCCCTTCGGTTCCCGAGTGGCCTACGACTATCCTCACCACCTGGGGGCCATGGTCTACACCCTGCTGGGACACGTCGCCCCGGACCTCTCGGCCCGCCTGCACGCCAAGGGTCTCTGGACCGACCAAAGCCGCCCCTACAAGCTCTTCACCTTCAGCCAGCTCTGGGGCGGGCCGGGAACCACCAAAGCCACGCGCCAGGGACTCGTCTTCGACACAGAAAAGCTCCTGTGGCGCTTCGACGCCGCGGCGGACATGGTGACCACCCTCCTCGCCGACGCCCTTCTCGCGGCGGAGCGCGTGCGCATCGGCTCGCTCGACGCCACCGTCCGGGAAATCGCCACCGAGAAAGAGCCCGATTTCGCCGCCCAGCCCCTGGCCCTGACGGCGCTCTCCCCCCTTGTGGCGAGCGTCTTCTCCGAGGAACGCTCCACCCGCTACGCCGACCCGAAGGACGACGACTTCTGGCGCATCCTGGAGACAAACCTCTACCGCAAGTGGACCGCCTTCACGGGAGAGCCCCCTTCCGGACCCGTGACGTTCACCCCCGACCGGGAGTACCTCCGGCGAAACCCGAGAACGAGCAAGCGCGTGGTCTTCAAGACCGGCGGTGCCATCGTGGGGCACCTGGTCCCCTTCGCCCTTTCGGGGCCGGCGGAGCTGTTGCGCCTGGCCTACCGGGCAGGCCTCGGCGGCAAGAACGCCCTCGGCTTCGGCATGGTGGGAACGGCAAAGGACAGAAAAAACCGCGTCGCGGAGGAAACGGAAAGCGCGTCCCCCTGCGACTGCTGAAGGAAGAAACCGACGCGGAAGGAGCAGGCCCGGACAGGCTGGACAGAAACTCGTGACCGGTGGAAGCACCCCCCGGCCTTGTGCACGGACAAACCTGGACACATTGAACAGGAACGCCGTCCCTGGAAAGCACAACGCCCAGGAAAAACGCGGAGAGATCGCTCCGGTTGCCGCCGTGGCATACGCGGCGGTGCAAACGAGAGCGGCGCAAACGAGAGAGAGGAGGGAGGCGCCGTGCCTCACCCGGTGTATCTGATTCGCCCAGTGAAGCTCTCGCGTTCCGGAGGCACCATCGAGATCAAGGGAACGGGCGGGGCGGGCGCCCCCTCCCGGGGGAAAAAACTCGCCCTTCCGGTGCTCCAGGTCTCGGAGATCTACGCCCTTGCGGGAGCCGAGGCAGAAGGACCTCTTCTGGCCCTGCTCTGCCGCCACGGCATTCCGCTGCACCTTTTCGAGGAAGGGTGGTACCGCGGCAGCTGGATGCCAGCCTGGGGCGTGCTCGCCGGACAGGTAATCGTAGCCCAGTACGCCGCCTTCGGAAACCCCGACCTTCGCTTCCGTTTCGCCAAGGAACTGCTCCGGGGCGCCGTCCGTCTGCGCTATCTCGCCGCCAAGGCCAGAAATCCCCGCACTGCCGCCAACTGGGAGAGCACCTATTTCCGCCCTTTAAGCGCTTTTTACGCCGAGGGCATCTCCGGCGACTGCGCCGTCGCCTCCTCAAGGAAATCCGACGCCGCGACGGCGGCCGTCGCGGAAATACGCGCCGCAGACCGGAAACGCCGCAGGGAGGATGGTTGGGACGAGGATGCCCTGCGCATCGTTCGAGGCCTCTGCCGAGCCCTTGTGCTCGGATCCTTCGCCCGTCTCTCCCTCGACCCCTGGAGGGGCGTGCTCTGCCAGGAGAGCGAGGCACCGTCCCTTGCGGAGGATCTGTTCTTTCTCCTCGAACCGCTTCTCGTCGATTTCTGGCCGCCGGAGGAGCGCCCGCTCCGCCTCGACGAGGAGGCCGTGGAGGTGTTCAAACGCCACGGAACCCGCGTCGCCGCCAGGGACGGAGGACGACTCTGGAGCCTGCGCAGCCTCGCCGTGCGCGAAGGCTACTACCTTCTCGCCGCCGTGCTCCGCCAGGCCGCCTATCGCGCCGCCCTGCGCGTGGAGGCGCTCGGGCCATGCTAAAGCGCGACGGCATGTTCCTCTCTCTGGACGAAGCCCTCACCGTCGGCTGGTCGCTCCACTGTCCGCAGGCCGCCTTGTGGTGGCACAGCGGCGTCGTTCCGGAAGAACGCACCGGACTTCACCAGGAACTCCTCTGGCTGGAAGAGCCCGGCAACGGTGACGACGACATCCCCCTCGGCGACACCGCCCTGGAGCCCCCTGTGCCCTTTCCGGAGAACGACGACGCGGTACGTCGCGACGCCCGGGGGACCTGGGAGAAACGGAAGGATCCGACAGGCCGGCAAAGGCCCGGCTTTTCGCCGGCGCGGCAAGGTACACAGGGATCACAGGTATCGCAAGCTCCCGAAAACGCCCGCCCCTTCATTCTGCGCGTCGCCGCACCCTGGCCGCCCCTCTTCGTCTGGGTGGGCGCGGCCCTCGCGCTGCTCCGCGAACGAAACATGCCCAAGGGCATCCTCGACACCGAACAAGGTCCCCTGCTCGTCCGGCGCACCGCCGCCGCGGATGCCCGCATGGAGGCGCAACACCGCCGAGACGGCTCTCCCGTGGCTCCCTCGGCACGGCGTTGCCGCCGTTGTCCCTGGGACGAATGGTGCCCCGCGCTGCTCAAGGAGGGATGGAACGATGCGAACGGATCTTGAAATAGTGCACGGTTGGCGCGGCCCCTTCGTCTCCGTCTTCTGCCCCGAGGGAGGTCGCGCCAACCCCATGGCCCCTCTTCGGGAGGCCCAGGTGAGAACCGCCGCCGATCCCGAACGTCGCATGGACGCCGCCAAGGCCGTGCTGCGGGGTGCCCTCGCGTCCTTCGATCTCTGGCGCAGACGAACCCGGCAGGGAACGGACCGTTTGAAGACCGCCCTCCGGCAGACCCTCTGGGCCTGCGACAGCGCAGCGAGCGTGGACGAACTGCTCGGCCTCGAAGGCACCTTCCACCGCCTTTATCTGGAGGAATGGGTCAGGCATTTCGGCAACCCCTGGGGCTTCTACGGACGCAACCGCCGTCCGCCCCGGGACCCCGTGAACGCCCTGTTGTCCTATGGCAACAGCATCATCTACAGCCTGTGCGTTCCCCCGCTCGCCAAAGTGGGGCTCCACACCGCCGTGGGCTTTCTGCACGAGCCCGGCACCAACCGCCACACCCTCGCCCTGGACATGGCGGAACTCGTCAAGCCCCTTCTGACGGATCTGTCCGTATGGCGCCTTCTCGACGAGGAACGCTTCACCCCCGACATGGCCACCACCACCGCGGAGGGATGCCTTCTCAATGGAGAGGGGCGCAAACTGCTGCGCAACGCCATGACGGACACCGCGAAGGAACTTTTCGCGCCCCGGATCATAAGGGAAACGTTCGGCACGGAGAACTGTTCCGAATCCCTTACCCGGTGCGTGCACATACCGCACCCCTCCCTCGCGAAAAAGCAGGACCGCTTCCGCTGCGGCTGGCCCGTGGCACTCTGGACGGCCCTGGAGGAAACCGCCCGCACCATCGCCAGAGACATCACCGACGAGAAACTCCCCCAGGCCTGGCGGCTGCTTCCGGACAATGACGACGAACTGTAAAGGAGGAAGATTGCCATGCATTGCATTCTTGTCTACGACGTCCATCAGAAGAGAGTCGCCAAACTGCATCGCTACATGCAGCAAAAACTCTACTGGATGCAGAACAGCACCTTTGCGGGAGAGCTTTCCGACCACCAGAAAAAACTTCTCTTTCAGGACACGGCGCGTTTTCTGGACCAGGAAAACGACTCCCTGATCCTTTTCCTTACCAGGGATCCCCTCGCCTGGCGACGCACGGTTCTGGGCTACGATAAAAGCGCTCTCGACGGCGTCCTCCTCTGAGCTTGTCAGTCTGAGCCCGGCCACCGTGCATCCCTCCCCGCCCCACAAGACAGGGCCGTACGAAAACAACATCCAGGGCATGCACTACGCATGCGTTACGCGTTACAAGGGCATCACAAGAACATGAATCTATACCGCTTCCCTCTCCAAACACATGCCTTACCTATGGCAAGAACATCACGAATCGGGCGAATTGGGCGAATCGGGCGAATTGGGCTCTGAAGTCCCTCCAAGAAAGACATGCCTTACCTGTGATAGGAACATCACCCGAGAGAACAGAGTCTACCGTGGTGGTGTGATATATGCCTTATCTATGATAGAGACATCACAGGAAAGAGAACAGGGGTTCGTCTTTGATCCAAGATATACCTTACCTATGACAAGGACATCACACCACATCAAATCATGCCTCATCGCTTCGTCACGAAAGGCGCGAACCACTTTTTCGAAAGGAGGAAATCCCCATGCCGGCTCCGGAAGTGAATCTTCTCGTCGTGTACGATGTGGGAGAAAAACGCGTCGCCAAAGTGCACGCCCTGCTCTCCAAATATCTCTACTGGCAACAGCGGAGTGTCTTTGCGGGCACCATGGACAAACGCGGGACCTCCATTCTCGCTTTTCACCTCAAGCCGATCCTGGACCTGCACCATGACAGCGTTTTTCTCTTCTCGCTCGTCTACCCCCAGGATGTGCGGATCGAACAATGGGGGAGGCCATCGCCGATCCGGGATGCGGGCGTTATTCGCTAACCACACCGCAACCCGCAAAAGCGAAAAACAGAAAAAGCACGGATGTCGCATAAAGGTGAACGAGCGAGCGAAGCCTTGAGAAAAAAGGATCATGCAAAGCACCATCTTTCGCCCGTAAAAACCACCCCTTGCGGGAGCGGCATTCGTGCTATACTGAAAATATGCTTTGGGCCGTCTCGAAATCCATGATCAGACAATAAATTCAAGAAAAAAATCACAAGACATTTTTCCTTGCCCTTGCCTTATCGAGACCGACTGTTCAAATCACACCGTTGCGGTGTGGAAACGAAGATTCACCTTTAAACGTATACATATAATCATCAGGTTCAAATCACACCGTTGCGGTGTGGAAACCCCCCTCACGACGAGGGGCCATCCGATTTCATTCACGTTCAAATCACACCGTTGCGGTGTGGAAACTTGACCCCAACGATTTTTCCCACAATCATACCACGTTCAAATCACACCGTTGCGGTGTGGAAACTTTTCCGCGTCCTCGCGTGCCTCTGCGAGGATGTTCAAATCACACCGTTGCGGTGTGGAAACATTCGCAACTGCGCCGTATCGAGCGGTACTGTCAGATTCAAATCACACCGTTGCGGTGTGGAAACATCCCCCTGTTTTGACCTGAGGATGAAGAAGGTTCAAATCACACCGTTGCGGTGTGGAAACGCATGCAAAAGACTGAGTTGGACCCATGAAAAAACGTTCAAATCACACCGTTGCGGTGTGGAAACCCTGACCGTTTTAGGGCCATTTACAGGCAAGGTTCAAATCACACCGTTGCGGTGTGGAAACTTTAGCGTCGCGCTTCTCCGCCTCAAGGAGACGTTCAAATCACACCGTTGCGGTGTGGAAACCCAGAACTGCCGCAACCGAGTAATACTCATAGTTGTTCAAATCACACCGTTGCGGTGTGGAAACACGGCCTCCCAGTCTAGATGTCGTACCCGGATAAGTTCAAATCACACCGTTGCGGTGTGGAAACCCTGACCGTTTTAGGGCCATTTACAGGCAAGGTTCAAATCACACCGTTGCGGTGTGGAAACTCTACCGCCTCCTTTTTAAGAATGTTTGTGACAGTTCAAATCACACCGTTGCGGTGTGGAAACAATGTTGGAGATCTTCGACACGCCTCGTATTCGTTCAAATCACACCGTTGCGGTGTGGAAACTGTGCCAGTCGCGCCTTCCGAATTCGTTCGTCAAGAAGTGTTCAAATCACACCGTTGCGGTGTGGAAACTCAAGATGTGCCGCAGGCCCCATGACCGACAAAGTTCAAATCACACCGTTGCGGTGTGGAAACTTCTGCACTGCGGAATCCTGCACGGGCGCGGAAGTTCAAATCACACCGTTGCGGTGTGGAAACGGAAATCTCGCCCTCGTACCCACCGTCGCGCAATGTTCAAATCACACCGTTGCGGTGTGGAAACGACCTTGACAACTGGGTCGCGGTCTTCCGAGAGCCAAGTTCAAATCACACCGTTGCGGTGTGGAAACATCCAGAGGGAGATCACCCGCCACTCGTCAGTACGTTCAAATCACACCGTTGCGGTGTGGAAACTTGTCCCCGAGCGGTCGCCCGGACACCCGGGCGAGTTCAAATCACACCGTTGCGGTGTGGAAACTTCACGAAGCGGGTGAAGTTGACATGTTCCTTCATGTTCAAATCACACCGTTGCGGTGTGGAAACTCGTATCCGGCCGCCAGCCCCTCCAAGACCGCCTGGTTCAAATCACACCGTTGCGGTGTGGAAACTAGGCCCGTACCCGAGGACATGGGCCTGGTCCCAGGTTCAAATCACACCGTTGCGGTGTGGAAACGGTTTCGCGGCCCATCTTTTCTCCCCGTCTTTCGGTTCAAATCACACCGTTGCGGTGTGGAAACATCTGAAGTCCCCAATACTCCTCCCGGCGCGGAATCGTTCAAATCACACCGTTGCGGTGTGGAAACCAGACAGGCAATGGCCTCTTGCACCAGAGCTGTCAGTTCAAATCACACCGTTGCGGTGTGGAAACGCTCCCCACGTGGAGCGGCTCAAATCAACAGACGAGTTCAAATCACACCGTTGCGGTGTGGAAACCGACCTCGCCGTCATCGTCCACGCTGGCCCGGAAGTTCAAATCACACCGTTGCGGTGTGGAAACATCTCTTTCGATGACAGCATTTTGAAGCTTTTTAAGTTCAAATCACACCGTTGCGGTGTGGAAACGTTTTCCCAGATAACAAGCGCAGTCTCCGAAGATGTTCAAATCACACCGTTGCGGTGTGGAAACCTCCTCTTTCATTTTGTTTCCTCCTCCCCGTGTATGTTCAAATCACACCGTTGCGGTGTGGAAACTAAGGTCGGCGTGTTCCTTGTGGTTGATGTTCATGTTCAAATCACACCGTTGCGGTGTGGAAACGCCCCAGCATCTCCGCCCTTCCACCGAACGGGGGTTCAAATCACACCGTTGCGGTGTGGAAACTAGGTCGTCGGGGACGATGTGCCCGACGTTGAGAACGTTCAAATCACACCGTTGCGGTGTGGAAACTCGTCTGGAAGCCGTCCCCATAGTCGCGCTGGAAGTTCAAATCACACCGTTGCGGTGTGGAAACCTGGAAAAGGAGTTCCAGCCCCTCGCGGGAAAAGTTCAAATCACACCGTTGCGGTGTGGAAACTATACGTTGCCATGAGGCAACGTTTGGAACTCCACGTTCAAATCACACCGTTGCGGTGTGGAAACGGCAGAAAGCGTTCCGTCCTCCAGATCGAGCTCAATGTTCAAATCACACCGTTGCGGTGTGGAAACCACCCCTCCGGGAAAACTGTCCGGAGGGTGAAGTTCAAATCACACCGTTGCGGTGTGGAAACTTTGTCACGGTGTCGTACTCCGACGACACCTGGGTTCAAATCACACCGTTGCGGTGTGGAAACTAGGTCGTCGGGGACGATGTGCCCGAGGTTGAGAACCGTTCAAATCACACCGTTGCGGTGTGGAAACTCCGGAGGACTTCAACGGTCGTTGCCTTCTTCATTGTTCAAATCACACCGTTGCGGTGTGGAAACAAATTTTCCGCCTCCTCGTGCGCTTCTGTGAGGAGTTCAAATCACACCGTTGCGGTGTGGAAACCCCTTGTCACGATGAAGGGCCAGAAGCATGTTTCGGTTCAAATCACACCGTTGCGGTGTGGAAACTTTATACTGAAGTCTTCCATGAAGGCGATAAAGTTCAAATCACACCGTTGCGGTGTGGAAACCCAGGATCTTCCCGCGCGATCCGGACGAGGCGGCATGGTTCAAATCACACCGTTGCGGTGTGGAAACTAGCAGCGCACGATGAACCCACCAGCAAGCATGCGGTTCAAATCACACCGTTGCGGTGTGGAAACTCTGCCACATCTGGACCCTCTCCTCCCACCCCAGTTCAAATCACACCGTTGCGGTGTGGAAACCAACCGCTTCCGCCAATTCAGTTTGGGAGAGCCCGTTCAAATCACACCGTTGCGGTGTGGAAACCAAGGGTTCCAATGCGGGCTGTCTCATCCACATCTCACAGAGGAGGCGTATGGAAGCAGTCACTTCACGATCGAGAACTATTTCGTCACGTCGCGACACGACGATTCCTTGCTCTGCTTCTCTCGGAAGCGGAAACTGAAGAAGTATCTGCGCGGCATACTCGGCGATCCGACGTTCGTAAAAAATGCTGAAGCAGATGAGTCGTGGCAGTATGATGAATACGACCTCAACTGCTTCTCCCTCTGTCTGCCGTGCGCCCTCCTCGGTCACGACATGCATGATGATTCGGGCGTGATGGTCCGGAAGAACTCCCTCATGGAGTTTGCGGGTGCATTGCAGAAGATCGTGTGTCGTGTGGCCAACGACTTGGCGCCCCAAGCGCCGTAACAGACGACCACTTGATCGTGCCCACCGATTGTGGAACGCACGGCGGAGCGGCAAGCATCGCCTCGAAGGGCGCGGAACTCGCCTTCCCGATGGCGCCGTGACGCCGAACGCGGTTGCAGGTGACGCGTATTCAAGGACCCTTTGCCGGAGCGCCTTTCGCTTCGGAAAGCGGTGGCCGTGAATGGCCTTGATCCCCAGCGAAGGGGAGCAAAGAGCTCGCGGCGCAGGCGGTGGAAAGGTAACGCAAAACGGCCCGGAGACGATCCGGAGACGAGGGGAAAGACACGGGAAATGCACGGAGGTGATGGGAAGATGCACGGAGAGAAGGTTTTTGTCGTGTCGTCCTGCGGGACGAGTCTGCTCACCAATGGGGCGTCGCCGGAAGAACAGGCGCTGCTGCGCAAAACGGCGAATCTGAGGGAGGAGGAATACGACGACGCGGACCACGAGGCGATCCGCCGCCGTATCGAAACCGTGCGGGAACGGCTTCTCGGAAAAGGGACACCCTCCACCGGCAGGAGAGGCGCGGACGGCCCGGAGGTGGCGGACGTGGCGACGGCACGGCGTCTGTCGGCGGAGCTGAACGGGCTGGCGGGCTTTTACGAGGGGAATTTCTCGGAAAGGGCTCGGGATCACCATGTGTTGCTCCACTCGGACACGTTTCAGGGCGAGGCGGCGGCGGCGATGGTGCGGGACTGGCTGACCGCCCGGGGACTCAACTGCTCGCTGGAGTGCATTGAGGGATTGAACACCCGGCGGTTCGAAAATTTCCGCGAGGGGCTCTGTTCGCTGGTGACATGGTGCACGGAAACGGTTCCGGGCTACCGGGAGGCGGGCTATGGCATCGTCTTCAATCTGGTGGGGGGGTTCAAGAGTCTCCAGGGGTTTTTGCAGACCCTGGGGATGCTCCATGCGGACACGTGCCTCTATGTGTTCGAGTCGGAGGATGCGCCGTTGCTGCAGATTCCGCGCCTGCCCCTGGACCTGGACGCGGGGATCCGCAAGGCCATGGAGACGCATTTCTCCCTTCTGCACAGACTCGATGTGCGTGGCGCGCTGCCCGCACGAGACTGCGCGGCCCTGCCGGAAACGCTTTTGTATTGCCTGGGCGGAGCAAGCGGCGAGGACGGAGAATGCGAGCTTTCTCCCTGGGGCCGCATGCTTTGGGCAAAGTACAAGCGGGAACGCTACGAAACGGAGCTGCTCGACCCGCCGTCGGACCTGGTGCGTTTCGGCCCGAAGTTCGCCGAAACGGTGAAGGGCCTTCCCAAGGATCGACTTTACCTGGTCAATCTGCGCGTCGAGGATCTTGCCAGCCATCTGGAGGACAACAGGGCCGGGCAACGCAAGGCACCGCTCAAACGGCTGGATCTCAAGGAACTCAAAAACAACCCCTCGCCGCCCTCCACGCACGAATGCGACGCCTGGTCGGACAGGGATGCAAAGCGCCTTTACGGGCACTACGACGCACGGGAACAACAGGTCTTCGTATTGGACCGGCTGGGTTCGGCACTGCATGGGTAACCTGGGCCCGCATTCGTCACTACGGTCACGACGACGCACGGGAGGAGCGGGGTTTCGTCTTGGACCGGCTGGGCGGCCCACATCTCCCTGACGAAACGAGCTGACGAAACTAAGGAACCTCTGAATAAAGCTGCGTCAACCCCGCAGGGCGCCTCGAAGCTCCTGCTGCGACCCGAGTCAAGGGAAAGCGAAAGGCCTTTATTTAGAGCTTCCAAGGCCTTTATTCAGAAGCTTCCCTCAAGAAAGGAATGCGCTCGCGGAAGGCCGCTCATCGCGTGCGTCCGCAGCGCACGGCGGAAGAACCCGCACCGGGGGCGGGCCCGGACAACCGGCCCGCCAGCGCTCCTTCCCTACCTCGTGGAACTCACTTCGGGGGCTGGTCACCCAAAGGGCCTCAAATATGTCCTGCTCCCGCGAGGGCTCACCTCGTGGGGCTTCACTTCGGGCTCCCTGACACCCGCGGCGCGCTGGTCCTCCGTAGCCCCACCAGGGCCCACCTCGTGGGGCTTCACTGCGGAGGCTGGCGCTCCTCTTTTTCAGATTACCTTCGTTCAGACGCCTTCCCTTTACACTTCCTTTGAAAAATCGCAACGACGTTGTAGGAAGGGCCTGCTAGGCTTCAGAAGAAACCCGGCGATTCCCTAAGGAACCGGTTGCCTGTTTCCGGCAGGGACGAGCGGGAACGGTGTTACGGAGCATTCCTCCTCCTTTCGTGAAGGGAAAACCCCAGAGGGACGAGCGGGAACTGCGTTACGGAGCATTCTCTTTCCGATGGTGGAATGAAAGCGAATGGAGCCGAAGAGGACGAGGCAGGGCGAAACACAAGATGAGATGCAAGAAGACGAAACAAACGGGGCCGAGGCGCGAAAAGGCAAGACGGGCCGAGAACGGGAATCGACAAGGAAGGACGTGTGCGGATCATGGCGACGCGGTACGGTAAGGGCTTTGTCAGGCACGGAGAGGTTGCGGCTTCCGAAGACACATCTCGGTTGCTCCCGGGGAGAAGAGAGTTTTTCGACCATGTCGGTTTTTTCCATCGTGGAGACTTTTTCTGCCGCGGCAGTTTCCCGACGTTCCATGACGAACGCGGCGGAAACAGAGAGGACTGCGACGAGGCGACATGCGAGACCTTCAAACTGCGCGAAACAGGGGGGGATATTTGGAACCGCGCCTCTTCGGACCAAGACGTTTCAGATCACAGCCCGTCGGACTCGAGTTCTCCGGTTCAAGGCTTCTCGGATCGCGTCTCTCCGGTCCCTGGCACCTTGAACCACCCCTCTTCAAAACGTGATGCAACACGTGATGCGTCGGCCTGGAGCCGCGGACATGCCGTCGGGGACTGGGGCATGTCCATGGAGACCTACGCGAGGAAATCGGAATGCCCGGGCGCTCGCCGGGCCTTCGGCGGAGGGCGTTTCCTCGCCCTGGTGGCGTCGCTGGCGCTCTTCGGGGCGGCGCTTCCGGGGCTGTCGCCGGTTTTGCCCGCTTCGGCGGCGGCGGCGGTGCACTCCTTCGCCCTCGAATCCTTCGTGGCGGTCCCGGGCGGCGGCGTGGCGGAGATCGTCACGGCCACGCCGGACGGGCGATTCCTCTACTACACCAACGCCTCGGGGAAAAAGGTGGGCGTGCTTGACATTTCCGACACGGCGTCGCCCAAGGGGCTTCCCTCGCTCGACACGGGCGACGCGGAACCCACGTCGGCGGCGGTGAGCAAGGACGGGCGCGTTCTTCTGGTGGCGCTCCGCAACGGCGACACGGCGGAAAAAGCCACGCCGGGCACGGTGGCGGTGTACGCGCTCGACGACCCCAAAGCGCCGCGGCATCTGGGGAACATCGCCGTGGGCACGGGCCCCGATTCGCTGGCCGTGACGGAGCGAAACGGTGCGGTGGTGGCGGTGGTGGCCATCGAGGACGAGGAGAGCGATGCCGAGGGCGAGGCGACCTTGGGCGGCAAGCGCCCGGGCCGGGTGGACGTGATCACCCTGAACCTCGCCGACGTGGCGGCGTCCCGGGTGGCCTCGGTGGCGTTTCCCGAGGAAATGCTCGCGGCGGTTCCGGGGGTGAACTTCCCCGCCGATCCCCAGCCGGAGTTCGTGGCCATCTCTTCCTCCGGCACGGAGGCGGCGGTGACGCTGCAGGAGAACAACGCCACGGCGATTCTGGACATCTCCGACCCGGCGAACCCCAGAGTGGCGCGCCTCTTCTGCGCGGGCACGGCGGAGCGCAAGGCGGATCTGAAGAAGGACGGTGAGGTGGCCTTCACCCAGGACTTCAAGGGACGCCGTGAGCCCGACGCCGTGGCCTACCTCACGGTGAACGGCAGGGAGTACCTGGTTCTGGCGAACGAGGGCGACACGGACGTGAAGACCTTCGGCGACGAGGTCTGGGCGGGCGGACGCGGCGTGAGCGTTCTGGACACGGCCGGGGCGGTTCTGTGGGATTCCGGACTCGCCCTGGACGAGGCAGCGGCGCTGCTGGGGCACTATCCGGACGGCCGGTCGCACAAGAAGGGAACGGAGATGGAAGGCGTGACCACGGGGGTCTTTCTCGGAGAGACGATCCTCGCGGCGGCCTCGGAGCGGGGCTCTTTTCTCGCGGTGTACCGCGTGAACGACCCCGCCGCGCCGGAGCTGCTGCAGATCCTCCCCACGGGGATCAGCCCCGAGGGCGTTCTGGCCGTGACGGGCCGGACCGACGGCAAGGCGCTTCTGGTGACCGCCAACGAGGGCGACGGGACGCTCAACATCTTCTCCGCCCGGGAGAGCGCCCCGGCGGCGGACCCGACGGACCCGCGCATCGTCTCGAAGAGCATTTTCTGGAGCGCCGTCTCGGGGCTCACCACGGACGGAACGTTCCTCTACGCCGTGCCGGACAACGCCTGGGCTCCCTCCCGCATCTGGCGGATCGACATGTCGGGCCTGCAGAACGGCACGGTGGAAGTGGACCGGGCGATTGTGCTCCACAAGGACGGCAAGCCCGTCGCCTATGACCTGGAGGGAATCTGCCGTACCGACGAGGGCTTCTGGCTCGTGAGCGAGGGCAAGGCGGGCGCGGAGAACCTGCTGCTCTTCGCGGATGAGGACGGCGCCGTGAAGGCGGAGTACCCCCTGCCGGAGACACTGCTCGCCGCGCACGGCGACCCCAAGAACTACGGCTTCGAGGGCGTGGCCACCGCAGATGGCAAAACGGTCTACGTGGCGCTGCAGCGCGGTTTCGATCCGGAGAAAAGCGACGCGGCGATCCTGCGCTTTTCCGTGGCATCCGGCACGTGGGAGACCGCGGCCTATCCTCTGGAACAGCACTCGAAAAACGCGAAGAAGTTCTGGATGGGCCTCTCCGACGTGGTTCTCGCCGATCCGTCCACGCTGCTCGTGGTGGAGCGCGACAAGGGCATGGGCGGCACTGCGGAGGTGAAGCGCATCTACGCGGTGGACCTGAAGGGCTACACGGACGGAGGAAGGCTTGCAAAGCGACTCGTCTGCGACATCGCCGCCGAGCGGGGGCTGCTGCTCGAAAAGGTGGAGAGCCTCGTTCTTCTGAACGGGCACATGTGGATCGCCACGGACAACGACGGCGCGGGGTGGACCCGCCTGCTCGACCTCGGCCCGGTGCGCTGAAAGCAGCCGGCACGGCCTGGCAAAACCTCTCCAGCCGCGCCGGGGCAGGACGTACCGAATCAGCTTCACCCGACAAAGGGATGTTACCGTATCGCTCCGGGGCAGCGTGCGTGCTGAATCAGCCCAGCCGGAGGAACTCCGCTCCGACCGCGCCGGGGCAGGACGTACCGCATCCGCTCCGCCCGGCAAAGGAATGTTACCGTATCGCGCCGGGACAGCGTGCGCGCTGAACCGCACCCGGGCTCCCTGCGACGCTGCTCCGTCCATTCTGCGCTCCAGATGCAACATGGACGGAGCAGCGTTTCTTTGCGCCGCCTGCGGGCCAATTTCTGATGCTTTTCGACACACCGTTTCCCGGTCGCGCCGTCGCGGTTGCAAAAGATATTTTGTACGGTATCTCGCGACACGCCCCCGCCTTGTGCCGTGCATCGCTCCTTTGCGTCGCCTTTTTCATTGCTCTTTCACGTCGGCCCGCTGCACTGCTTTTTCATGCCGCTCCGTCGCGCTCTTTTTCTGCCTCGCCTCACCTTGCCTTGCCTTGCTCTTTGCATTGGTTTTTCGCGTTGTTGCTCGGCGGTGTTCTTTTGTATTGCTCCGCTACCCCCTTCCCTGGGCTTTCCGAAGGGCGTACACTGCCCCTGAAGAGCGGCGTGCGGAGATGTCCTCGAAGACAGACACAAGGACAGGGCATCGGGGCTGCTCTCGGCTTACGCCGGCGGCCGCCCCGGAGGAATGCCCCCGCACACGGGACAGGGAAATCACGCAAGCGACATCCGGCGAGGAGAGCAGGGCATGACCCCGCACACAGGGACACAGCGAGAGGAGCTGAGCGTCATGGCAACGGAGCGGCGCATCAGAGTTCCACAGGGAGTTTCGGAAGAAATTTCCCGGCAACTTCCGGAAACGGCTTTGCTGGAAACGAGAGAACTTCCGGAAACGGCTTTGCTGGAAACGAGAGGGCTTTCGGAGACGGCTTCGCTCGAAACGGGAGAGCTATCGGAAACGGCTTTGCTGAAAACGAGGGAGCTTTCGGGAACAACTTCTTTTGACAGGGGGCCACGAACTGCCTTTCCATGCAGGGGCCGCAGTGACAAGGGCGATGCGCTCCGGCACGGAGCCGCTCCGTCGCCACACCGACGCTTCCGCACCGCCGCGACCGTCCTCTCGGTTTTCCTCGTCATTCTGACCCTGGCATCGCTCGGAGCGCCGATTTCAGCGCCGATTTCCGCACGTTCCGCCCCGGTTCAGGTTCCGATGCCGGCGTCGATCCCCGCGCTATTCCAGACACGGAGCCAGACCCCGACGCCGATTTCCGCACGTTCCGCCCCGGTTCAGATTCCGGTTCCAGCCACGGCTCAGGCCCTGGTTCCGGCCCCGGCGTTGCCGGCGCCGCTCCGTTCCGCCGCGGCACTGCTTTTCGTCGCGCCCGCCGACGCGGCCCAGGGGAGCGTGCACGATCCGCTCTCGCCGGAGAACGAGGCGTACATCCGGAACTTCTTCGCGGTCTGGCGGAGCGCATCGACGGAGAAGGCCCACGGGCAGATTCCCGGCTGGCCCCTCTACACCGGGGGCGACTGGTACATGCAGTACCCGCCCCAGTGGTCGGTCCGGGACGCCAATCCCCAGTTTCTCTGGGTATCCGACCCGCGGGGGCTGACACACTTCGTCTTCGCCCAAGCGGCCCAGGTGCAGGGCGGCCTCTCCACGGACGATCTGCGGGCCTTCGTCTTCCAGAAGCTCGTGGGCGGCGCATCGCCGGTGCTGATCGCCCGGGAACAAAAGAACCCCCTCGCCTCCCTGGGACTCGCCGGGGACGGGGGGCTCATGGACGCGGCCTTCATCCGCTGGATGCACGGCAGCGCGGGGAAAATGCTCACCTTCATCCAGATCACGATCCTTGCCCGGAGCCCGCTCTACACGTCGTACCAACTCTTTCTCGAAAGCTGTCCCGAGGCGGAGCTGGTCGCGTCGGCCCAACAGATCTTCGACCCCATGATCTACTCGGCGCGGTTCACCATTCCCAACTACAACAGTGAGCTGAACCCGGACACGGACGGAGACGGCTACGCCGACCCCGTGGACGCGGATCCCGAAAATCCCCAGGTGTGGTGACGACACGTCCGGCAGGATTTTGAGATCGGGGTGCCCGGGCGAAAATCCCCAGGTATCAGGTGTGGGGACGACACAGGAAATGCTTCCGCATTTCCGGAGCGTTGCGGCGCGGACCTCGGACAAACGATAACGACGCGCATGTCGGACATACAGGCCGAGAGCACGGGAAAGACATGGATGAGAGTACCGGCAACACCACAGGCGGAAACATCGGCGAGAGCGCCGGCAGGAAGAATACGGACAAAGGGCACGGAGTACGGGCGGAGAGGACGAACGACAGGCAGGAGGGAGGTTGCAGGCAAGGTACCAAGCGATAGGAGAGAACATACAGGAGGATGACATGGCAAAGCCCCAGGGGAAACACGACATGTGGTGTTACACGGCAACGAAGCGGAGCGCCCGCAAGAAGGTGAAGCGGGCGTCCTCCAAGGCGCGCCGCCGCGCCGAGCGCCGCCGGGAGGACTAGAGGACCTGCCGCGCCAAAAGCCCCGACACAATCACAGCCACCGTCAAAGTCACCGCCGCAGTGCAGTCACGATGCAATTTCGGCTCCTCCGCGACTCGGTTTCACGTTCAATCCGATCCCGGAGACACCGCCCGGAGCAACCCCTCTGCGACGACCACGGAAGTATGCTGGCGACAGCGACAGGCGCGAAGACCACGATCGTGACGGCGGCAATGACAGTGTACGCGTTACAATGGCGGTGGCAATGACGGTGACGGAGACAGGAACGAAAACGATGACGAGGGCGACGGGGAGAAACGGCGCGGCGAAAACGGGAAAGAGACAAAGGGAGGAAGCGATCATGTCGAAGGAGCAGGCGGTGCACTTTCTGGAAAGAATGCTTGCGGAGCCAGAGTTGCAGGCCCGGATCAGGGAGGGATACCGGCGGCTTCTGTGCGACACGGGTCGGGAGGAGGGGCTGACCTTCTCCCCGGAGGAGCTGCAGCAGGCGTTCCTGGAGGAGAAGGACCGCATGTCCGACGAAACCCTGGCTTCCGTGGCGGGGGGCCTCATCAACACAACGTTCACGGGCAACCCCACATGGGGCGGCCCGAACAACACGACCGGCGGCGTTCCCGGGGTTTTCATCTAGCACCCCGACCCGCTTCGGGGAACGGGCGAAGAGTCCCTCCCGGAAAACGGGAACACGCACCGGAAGGCCCGCCCCGCAAGCGGGGAAAGGCCTGGGAAAACGGCGCGGAAATGACACGTTCCGAGCGTGGGAACGAACGCAGCGTCGTGGCGGGAAACCGGTGCTTCCCGAGACCCGCATGTCTTGACCATGCGACAAGGACAGCAATATTCCGGGCCTTGGAAAGGGCCGCCGGCGGAGAGGGGGCGGGCTCGCCGTCGAGACCGCCTCGCAGGCCGTCACTCCAGAGCGTCGAACAGAGGATTGCCTTTCCGCGCGGCGAGCAGAGCCGCCACGTCCTTCAGGTCCACCCGCTTGATATGGCCGCAGATGCGGTCCGTATCCAGAAGAACGCGAAAGCCACGACGGGCCGCCTCCCGGCAGAAGACGAAATCCTCGGACAGCACCACCTCCGCCCCCAGGGCATCGGTCTCGAAGCGGAACCAGGGGGCGGGCAGCGCCTCGAACACCCGCCGGTGCACCATGAAGCACCCGCCGCCGACCAGGGCGACATCACGCAGGCCCGTGTTCTCCACGCCGCGCAGCCGCGCGTAGCCTCCGTCGCCGTTTCGGGTGTAGGCGACGATGAAGGGGCCGGAGCGTATAGCCCAGGCGTAGCAGAGAGCGCCCACGATGTCCGCGTCGTGGGCTGCCATGTCCAGCAGGTCATCCGGCGGAACGATGTCGTCGTCCACCATGACGAGAAACCGGTCGTCCGTCTCCAGAAAGGCAGCGACAACCCGGTTGCGCACCACATCGAGGCCGAAGCCGGGCCAGATCCGCACCGTCACGGCGTAGCGGGGATCCTGCTTCATCCGGAACAGTGCCGCGGCGAGATCGCCGCAGAGGTCCTGCCCCACCGCGTTGCGGGATGGAACGGCGACGGAGATGCCCGTGGGCCGGTCGCCTCGTGCCCGGAGGAGAGCCTCGCCCGCTCCGGCGGAGACGGAAAGACCGTCAGATCGCGCCATCGTCCGCGAGGGCGGCGAGTTCCGCGTCGGAGAGTCCCAAGAGTTCGCCCAGCACGGAGGCGTTGTGCTCGCCGAGGGCCGGAGAGGGGGTGCGGATCGTGGACGGCGTGTCGGAGAGCTTGATGTGGCTCCCGGTGATGACCGTCTCCCCCGCTTTGGGGTGCGACACGGGGATGAACATCTCCCGGTCGCCCGCGATGTGCGGATCCGCCACCACCTGGTCGATGGAGAGGATGGGCGCGCAGGGAACGCCCGCGCCGTCCACTTTGGCGTAGACTTCGTCCACGGTGAGCGTGGTGGTCCACTCCTCGATGAGGGGTTTGAGTTCCGCGTGGTGGGCCACCCGGTCCTTCACGGTGAGAAAGCGCGGGTCCTCCGCCAGGTCGGGGCGCTCCATGGCACTGCAGAGGCTGCGCCAGAGCTTGTCGTTCGCCGTGCCGATGACGAGGCTGCCGTCCTTGGCGCGGAAGGAATCGTAGGGGTAGGTGGATTCGTAGCGGTTGCCGATGCGGGCGGGCACGCGCCCTTCCACGAGGTAGATCATGTTGATGATCTCCAGGCTCGCCACGCAGGAATCCACGAGGGCCACGTCCACCTTCTGCCCCAGGCCGGTTCTGCCGCGGCTGTGCACGGCGGCGAGGATGCCGATGGCGGCGGAGAGCCCCCCAAGCACGTCTCCCATGGCGGTGCCGGTGCGGGTGGGTTCGCCCCCGGGCCAGCCGGTGGTGCTCATGAGGCCGCTCATGGCCTGGGAGATGATGTCGTAGCCGGGGCGCATGCGGTAGCGCCCGGTGTGGCCGAAGCCGGAGATGGCGGCGTAGATGATCCGGGGATTGACCGCCCGGAGGTCTTCGTAGCCGAGGCCGAGTTTCTCCATGGTGCCGGGGCGGTAGTTTTCCACCACGATGTCGGCACGCCGCACAAGGCCGAGGAAGAGTTCCTTTCCCCGGGGGTGCTTCAGGTTGAGCGTCACGCCCTTCTTGTTGCGGTTCAGGTTCATGTAGTAGGCGCTCTCGCCGTTTTGGAACGGCCCCATCTGACGGGTGTCGTCCCCCTTGCCCGCCTCCTCGATCTTGATGACCTCCGCGCCCATGTCCGCCATCATCATGGTGCAGAACGGTCCCGCGAGCACGCGGGTCAGGTCCAGAACCCGAAGCCCGGAAAGGGCTCCCTCCGAATGCGTCATTGTCGCTTTCGCCTCCTCCAGTCGTCTCGTTCACTCGTTTGGTTCGAGCGCAGATGTTTCTTTCAGGGTCTCCTTCAGACGTTTCGTGCAGGTGCAGGGATTTCGTTCACGCGTTTTGCTCGGGCGCGGAAGTTTCGTTCAGGGTCTCTTTCGGGTGTCTCGTTCACGCGTTCCATCCAGGGACAGGTGTTTCGTCCGGACTCTTCGTTCGCGCCTTTCCATTCCAGGGCAGGATTTGCGCCCCTGTGGTTCGTCCGAGCGTCTTCTTCGGGCATCTGCCGCCCCACTCCCCGGCGTGCGGCCCTGAAAAAGCCCGCCCTGCGGGGGAGGCCCCAGCCTCCGCCGGAGCCGCCGGGCGCTGCGAAAACACTGGAGCGGAACTGCAGCGATGGCCGCCGCAACCACACGCGACGCCATTGTAGCATCCGGAGAGGAGAGCGCAATGCTGTGCCGGTACGGACCGAAAGAGAGCCGTTTCGAAAAATCGTCCGCAACGACTCTTTCCGGAACGGAGGAACCGCTGCCCCGCACCTGCCGCGCCACGTCCCCGCACCCTTACCGTGTCGTCTCGTACCGCACCGCGTTGTGATGTGCCCTTCCCGCGCCGTGTCGCGCCCGGCCCTCGGGCGCCCTATCTGCCGCAGGAGGGGGTCAGGGCATCCTTCACCAGCCGTACCGGGGCACCGCCGTCCAGGGAAAAGCGGTAGAGAGAGACCAGAAGCCGCAGGGAGGCACCCTTCCCCTTCATATCCGGGGCGGAAAAACCTGCCGCGAGAAAGCCCGAGCCGTCCGGAAGCCATGCGGGGGAAAAAACACTCATGTCCTCGGGGGAAATGCGAGCCGGGAGCGCACCGCTCGCCGGTCGCCAGAGAAAGACCGCGCTCGCGGGCTCTCCCACTTTTTGGGCGAGGGGGCTCATTTCGGGAAGGTCCGCGTCAAAGAGCACCGCCGACCCATCGGGGGCGACGGAGAAGCGCACGGCGCTCGAAAAACTCACCGCATCGCCGAAAAGTTCCGCCAGAGGGCGCTTTTCGAGGATCCGCCCCTGCAAGTCGAAGCGGTAGAGAAACTCCAGATCCTGGGCATAGACGCTCGCGCCGTCGTCGGCCCAGAAGGGGGAATAGACGTCCCGCACGGCGCCGGAGACGAGCCGCAGGTCGCCCCCTGCGGCGGAAACCACCGCCGTCACCCACCGGGCCTCGTCAGGGAGCCAGTGGTTGAAGAGCAGTCGCATGCCGTCGGGGGACCACCGGGGGCCGTAGCTGTTGTCGCCGGGAATGCCCGCCACGAGCCGGGCCGTCTTCTCACCCAGGCGCAACAGGGCGATCCGCCGCCCCTCGTCGCGGTAGTCCGTAAAGGCCACGGCGTCCCCCCGGGGGGAGATCTCCGGGTCGTTGCCGTTGCAGAGCCGCCGCGGGGTGCCACCTGCGGCGTCGGTGAGCCACACGCCTCCGTCCCGGGCAAAGACCACCGTCACCGCCGACGGGTCACTCCAGGGAGACACCGCCTTCGGAGCGGCCGCCGCCTCCGGAGCGAAAAAGCCCTTCGCCATTTCCGCCATCCCCGTCACGAAGAGCGCGACAAGCACCCCCAGGGCGATACGGCCGAAAAGCACCCCAGGGGCGACGACAGCGAGCGGGCTGCCGCGGTGCGGAACCGCAGTATGCACCGTCCGAAAAACCGCGAGAAAAGCCCCGGAGGCGTTCCCCCGCTCCGACTGTCGCACCTGCCCCGGCGCTTTCGTCGCGCCGAGGGGCACACCCGCCGCCCATCCCTCGTTCTGCCATTGATTCATGTCGCACGCCTCCTCCTGTGAGAGTTTCACTTTGGAATCCTTCTGCTTCAGGGTGTTCTTCAAAAACGGACTGCACCGCGTTCTTCCCGCCGTAAACCGCCGGAACATAACCCGAATATGATCCGGACATGATCCGAACAGCCGCCCTGAAGCGCTCCGACCTTGCGCTCTCCGCGGTCGTCCCGGGCCGAAAAAAACACCCCGGGGGCGGGTTCCACACCTCAAGGCGTGGCTGAAGTCCGGCCGCTGCCTCAACGTGGACCTGTTGATCGGACACAAAAAGGCACTCCTGGAAAAATACGGCTCATCGCCGCAGACGGCCGCCGAACACCATGAAAACCTTTTTGCGCAGGCGTGACCACACGACTCCCCGGAGGAACAACCGGCGGATGCATACCGGAAGCGCCCGTGCCGTGCCCGGGGAAGGATGCGCCGCATGCCGTCACCCACATGCCGACATCCGTTTGACTTTCTCTCCGCCACGAATATAGTATTCCTCGACAGTACTCAAGAAGCGAGCGGGCGTTTTCGAAAGAAAAATGCATGATACATGAAAAATTATGAATGAACCGCATAAAAACAGCAAAATCCCTGAAAAAATGAATTTATCGCAGGGACATCGCTCCCGCAAGAAACATGGTCCGCACGCAAAAGCGGGCGGACGGGACCGCAGCGGAGCGGCGACATCCACACAACGGCACACGCCCGGCAAGGCGATCTTCTCCAAGGCGCGCATCGGACGACACGACCGCGGAGTGCAAGGAGGCACACATGAAGAGCATCATACTCGACGAAGACAAGAACAGGCTACGCTACCTCGACAGCGGCGGGAGCGGAAACGTGATTCTGTTCATTCATGGGCTCGGCTGTGCCTCCTCTTTCGAGTATCCGAATGTGATCACGCAAGGCGGTCTGCAGAAAACAAGGTGCATTCTGGCGGATCTTCTCGGATACGGCTACAGCGATCATCCGAGACACGACACCTACTCCCTGACGGACCATGCACAGGCCCTCCGTAAACTCGTCGACCATCTCGACCCGCGACGGCTCACTCTCTTCGGACACAGCATGGGCGGAGCCATAGCGATCGAGCTTGCGGAGCTGATCAAAGACCGCGTTGATGCGTTGATCGTCAGCGAAGGGAATCTCGATGCGGGAGGAGGATTCTACAGCAGAAAGATTGCCTCGTACACGCTCGACGAGTACGTTCGACACGGCCACGCGCACCTTGTCGATGAAAACATCCTGTCCGGAAACACCGAATGGGCGAACACCATGAAACATGCCGCACCCAGGGCCGTCCATTGTGATGCGGTAGACCTCATCGAAGGTCGGACCCCGAGCTGGCGGGAAAAATTATACGATTTTCCATTCAAAAAGACATACCTCTTCGGCGAAAAGTCCTTGCCCGATGACGACGAACGCGTTCTGCAAAGCAATGGAATCACCGTAAGGGTCGTCAAAGACGCGGGGCACAACATGGCGCTGGAGAATCCCCTCGGGTTGGCGGAAGCGATCGTGCAGTCGCTCTGACAACCGCGCCACTCCGCTCCGTTTTTCGGCTCGAAAAAATGCCCTGCGCGCGCCCTGACCGAACCCCGTTCCGGGAACGCACCGTACCCGCCTCGCCCGAAGCATCGCCGCCGGCTGGCCAGACCCAAAATGAAATACCACGAGGAGCATTGGTATCGGCAGTGACCAACCCTCCAAATTGAGCATAACAAGGGAAATTGGTATCGGCAGCTCCCGGAAAATCAGCCCTACGTCACGACGGGACTCCCGGGGTGAGTACTGCGGCGGCAACAAAGAGTTTCCCTTCCGAGAGATCGTTTCGCACAACGTGACGCACACAACGCAATGCCGAACGTCCTCCTCAAAAAGAGAGGCATTTTTACCTACATAACACAGATTCGTCACTTTTTCAACATTGTTCGAGGCGTCTCCCTTCTGTTATAAACACTATGGTGGAACATGTCGCATGCTTCGTGAGGAAACGCGACGCCATGGCGGCCCGCATGCTTAAAAACGTCGCGGCGGGAATGCTCCCGGGAGAAAACGCCCAGCGGCGGCGCATCGGCATTGTGTGCTCCGCCGGAATGAGAGGAACGCAGAAACGAACGAAGCGCAGGGGTGAAAGAAATCCAGGTAAGAAGGACATTCCTGCGGAGAAGAAGCGGGGTGGTCGATGCAACGCAGGCAGGACATGGCTTGCTTCGAGAGCAGATGACGCAAGACGGAAAGACACGGGACAGAGCGGGACGAAAGACGACATGGCTTCATCCAAGATGGCCCTAGACGAGATGGAGGGACACGGGACAGAGCGGGACGAAAGACAACATGGCTTTATCCAAGATGAGATGAGACAAGATGACCCGAGACGAGGCGAGGCAAGGCGCGAGTCGACGCGACGACAAGGGCATCATGCAAGGATGTTACGAGAGGAGCGTGTACGATGAAACGGGGAAAGATGCTGCGGAAGTCTCTTGCGGTGCTGCTCGGTACGATGGCGGTGCTCCTGGTGGTATCCGTCGCCTTCGGGGCGACCCTGGCGGAGATCAAAGCGCGGGGAACGCTCAACCTTGGCCTGGAGGACGAGGATTGGGGACGGTTCCACATGTGGAAGAACGGCGCCGCCTCGGGCTTCGACGTGGACCTGGCGGAGAAGATCGCCGCCGCGACGGGCGTCCCCCTCAAGATCGTGCCGCTTCCCTGGGGTGACGGCGACGCGGGAAGCGTGAGCGGTGCCTGGAGCCCCGGAGGGTGGCCTCCCTTCGGCGTGGATCTCATTCTCTCCGGTGTCACCATCACCCCCGAGCGCGCCGCCTATGTGACCTTCTCGGAGCAGTATTTCACGGCAGGGCAGATGGTGCTCTTCCGGAAAGCGGCCCCCGTCGCCGACGCCGCCGCTCTGGCGGGCAGAAAACTCGGCGTCCAGCAGGCCACCACGAGCGAAAGCACCGCGAGGGAGCGTTTCGGATCAAGCGCACTCTTCGTCTTCGCCGCTGTTCCGGAGATGCTCGATGCCTTGCGGGCGGGAGCTCTCGACGCGGTTCTTCTCGACAGCCCCTTCGCCCTGACGGAAGCGAAGGACGATTCTTCCCTGGCCGTGCTGGAGGAGCTGTTCTCCTCCGAGGAGTTCGGCGTCGTGCTCCCCAAGGAGGTGGACCCGGCGTTCAAGGCCCTGGTGGACGAGGTGGTGCTGCAGGAACGGGACGCCCTGTACGAGAAATGGTTCAAATAGCACTGTAACCCGAGGACCCGTGTGCTCCGGTTTTCGGAGCGGGTCCTCGGGCCCCGGTTCCACACCCGCCGCGGGAAGGTCATGCGGCGAGAGCGGCCCGGATCAGCACCTCCAGAGCGGCGTCGGGAAAGCCCCGGCTCCTGGCTGCGGAAAAGGAGCAGCGCAGAATGTCCTTCCAGGCGCCGCCGAGCAGGGAGGGCGCGAGCGTCAGGGCCGCCCGCACCAGTGAGGCGCTATAGTTCGGGTCCGTGGCCCATTGGAGGCGCGTGCCGTCCTTCTGGGGCGCGCCCCAGACGAGCCCCGCAAAGAAGAGCCAGCAGCAGTCCGCATTGCGCGCCGCAAGGGGAAAGCACGTGGCGAGGAGCCGGGAGTAATCCGCCAGAAAATGTTCCAGCGATCTGTAGTGCCGGAACGCGGCATCCACTCGCCGCTCCGCCCCGCCGACCCATTCCTTCGTGGCGCTGTTCCAGCAGAGGCCGCCCTCGGCCACCCAGCTCCGGGTGCATTTGATGCCCGCCAGATTCCAGGTGCGGCGCATCGCCGCGGAACGGAATCCCCCGGTCTCGTGCCAGGTCTGCACCGCCGCGCCGAAGGCGTTGAGCGGCGCCCCTCGGTGAAGGGTGCGGGCGCCGTTGCCGACACGCACCGCCTCGAAGACCAAGCGGGGCATTTTTTCCAGAGAGTCGTCTCTCCGAGGGAGCAATTCCGCTCTCTTTCGGGGATCCGTTTCCGCATCTCCCGCCGTCTTCGCTTTCGTTACCGACGCCGTCGCTCCCGTTGTCGTCGCCTTCGTTACCATCACTCCCGTTCCCATCGCTCCCGCTTTCATCGCTTCCGCTTCCGTCTCTCTCGTGGCCTTCACCGCAGCCTCCGTTCCCACATCTGTTTCCGAATCTCCCGCCGCCGTCGCCATCGCGTTCGTTACCATCACTCCCGTTTCCGGGGTGGGGTGCTCACCGTCGGGGGCGACGAGGGATGCGACACCGAGACCGGCGTTTTTTTCGTACTGTTCCTTCTGGCTGTTCCGCTTGCCCTGTTGCTGCAACGTGCGAAAAAGCGACCGCGCTTCCGCAGGTGGACCGCCGAAGCCGCTCGCGGAGGTCATGCGCCCGGCCTCCCCGCCGACCTGCCCGAACGGGTTTCACCCCGAAAGAGCGTGGCCGCCGCACGGGGCACCGCCGTCGAAGCCGTCTCGTCACGGCAAAACATTCCCGCCTCAAGTACCGCCTGCAGGCGTCGGATCGCCTCGGTGAGGGCGTCGAGGCGGCTCTCCATGCGTACCAGCAGATAGGCCGCCACCACCACGGAAAATCCGTGCTGGACGAACTGTTGCAGAAGTTCCGTCATGTCTGCCTCCTCCTTCCTTGTCTCCCCTTGTCTCCGGGTCTTTCTTACGAGCCTTTCCTGGCGATGTCTCTGTGGGCCTTTTCCATAGACTTTTTCCATAAGCCTTCCATGAACCTTTTCTCCAGGCCTTCTCTCCGGCCCGCTCCGGGTCTTTGGGTTCCGGCCGTCGCCCCGAAGCCTTTCTCCAAAAAAACAAAAACCTTCCTTATATATAGATATAAAGAGGGTGGAGGAGGAGGAGGAGGCAGGAAGGGGCGGCGACGGAAAATCCGGCTGCGACAGGCGAAGCGCAGAACGCCAAGACACGCATGCAAAACGCATGTGAAATGCAGGGAAAACGCGTGCACAACCCCGGAAAAACGGGGCGGCGATTCCTGGCGCTGCACGAGCGCCCGCCGCCCCCGCAAACGCTTCAAAGTAAAAACATTTAGACCCTTTGGCTTTCAGATCTAAAAACAGCCAGGCCTCCACGTTCATCGACTCAAGACCATTGACTTCAGGCCTCTTGACCCAAACCAATTGACTCTAAGTCCTTGGCTCCGGGCCAATTGCCCAGAGCCCAAAGACGCCACCTCTCCTCCGGGCCGCTCGATTTCAAGCCGCTAGGCCACCACTTCCGTGACGTTCCGGGACACGACCTCGGCACGGACGATCATGTCCGGCCCGACGAGAAACAGGTCACTGTCGATGATGGCCTGCATGGCCGCCGTCACTTCTCCCTCGGTGAGATCCGTCCGAGGATTGGACAGGGAAAGAATCCACTCTTTCCCCGAGGACAGGCCGAAGATCATACGCAACGTTCTGGTCTCCATGAAATGTCACCTCCTTTCGTTCGTTCGTTCGTTCCTTGGCTTGCTCGTTCGTTCCTTCCTTTCTTCCCTCCGCCGTCCCTCGGCGATGCTGCACAGGGCCACGCCGAGGTTTCCGCCCCCCCTGCCCGCAGCCTGCCAACCGCACTGGAGCGCGGCACATCCCGGAGTTTCTCCCGGAACACTGAAATGCCTTCGGAAGGAAACACGGAAGCATTTCAGAAGGACCGGAAACGCCCGGAGCCGTCCGCGAAAAGAGCGGGCAACGGCGGCGGAGTTCCGGCGAGGCCCTTCACGGAAAGATCCGTCAGGCCGTCACCAGGTCCGTGTCCTGCTTCTGCACCTCCAGCCGGGGATAGAGACAGAGCCCGGCCAGGGCGTTCGCCACGGCGTCCACGTCGTCCGCGGAGGCCTCGGGGTCGATGCCCCGCCAGGAGAGGGTCTTGCTCTTCGGCTTGCCCCACTCGTCGCTTCCGGTCTGCACCTTGAGAATCAGCCGGCTGCCCTCGGAAAGAAAACTCGCCATACCTTTCACCTCCCTTCTGTTGTAAAAACGTGTCGGAACTGTGCGGAGCGTGCCGCTTTCCTTCGCGAAAGGCGCGGAAACGCTCCGGAGAGCGGGCCTTCGGCGGTGCCGAATTTCCATCCCCGTTCCACGAATTCAGCCTAAATGACATATTCAGTTCACGCAATACGCATAAATATGTCATCAAAAGTCATTTCACTTTCGTTTCTTCAGTTCTTCTCCCAACTTCCCCCCGGTTTTTCCGCAGTTTTTTTGCAGGTTTTCCTTCGGATTTTGCAGGTTTGCTCATCGATTTTTCAGGACTCGGAGTGCTCATGCACACACAACAGAGGCGCAACCAGCGCCTGAGGGACCTCCGCCGGAGTGCGCCATCCGGGGTGCGTTACCTGTTCCGATTCCTGTCCGACGCTTCCCTTGGTTCGACTCTGCCCAGGTTGGCGCGTTTCCTCCTCCTTCCGGAGAAGAAACAGCCGCACCCTCCCCGGTCCCAGGCAATCCCGGCCTCGGCTCCGGCGCGGACATGCGCCCTCCGCCGCACGCCCGCGATCCTTTTGTAATGCGCTGCGCCACTGCGAGCAAAAACGGCCAAAGCAACAGGGTGCTGGTTTGACAACCCCCGCGAGAAATGCCATGATGCAGAAAATCCATTTCCGGGAGGCGGAGCCATGAGAGGCACCTTCAGGTTCAAGGACGAGTACGTTTACGCCATGCCGGTGCATTTTTCCGGGCATGCCTTCTCTCCCCTGCGCACCGTCTACGGGGACATGACGGGCATCAGCCTCCAGTTCCGGACCGATCCGGAGGCGCTGCTCCCGATTCTTCCCGAAGATTTCGAGCTGCTGGAGCCCCTGGTGAACATCCAGTTCTCGAACGCCCGGGACGTGGCGTGGATGGCCGGCGGAGAGTACCGGCTCATCCAGGTCACCGCGCCGGTGCGCTACCTCGGAAACGCCGAGGGGCTCGTCGGGGAGTATGTGTTCGTCATCTGGGAGAACAAGGCCTGTCCCATCATCGGAGGGCGCGAGGAGGACGGCATGCCGAAGATCTTCGCGGACATCGCCTGCGAGCGCCGCGTGGAGGAGCGCTGGTTCACCGCCGCGAGCTACGAGAGCCGCACGTTCCTCACGCTGGAGATGACCCGCACCCGGGAACTTTCCGAGAGCGAGGTCGCCGCGGCGAACACCCGGAGCAAAATGAACTATTTCGGCTGGCGCTATCTGCCCAACCTCGGCAAGGGAGGCGCCTCCCTGAGCCACGCCACGCTCTATCCCCAGGAGGCGCGCATGGCCCGCGCCTGGTCGGGAGAGGGGCACTGCACCTGGACCAAACTCACCGCGGCGGAACATCCGCTGCAGTGGCCCATCATCGCCGCGCTCGCGGACCTTCCCGTGAAGAGCCCCTTCACGGCGATGATGTTCAAGGGCTCGGCGCAGCTCAACGTGGGCGATTCGAGAGCGCTTCCCTAGCACGGAAAATCCCCTGAACTCGAAGCCGGTGACGCGGCAAAGGGGAAAAGAAAGCAAGGGCGGAGCAGGCAAAAGGCAGGAAGCGGACCGACGCACAGAGGGCAGACCGAAACGCAGGAAGCGCCCCCAAGCAGAAAGAGACCCAAAGGCAGAAAGCGGACCGGAAAGAAGACCGGAAAGAAAGGATGGGGGACATGAGCGGATATTTCGAGAACAAGGTGGCGGTGGTCACCGGCGCCGCGTCGGGCCTGGGCCTGGGCATCACGGAAGCGCTGCTCGCCCGGGGAGCCCGGGCGGTGTTCATGGCCGACGTGAACGACGAGAACCTCGCCAGGGAGTCAAAACGGCTCCGGAGCGCCGGTGGAACGGTGCTCCCCCGACACACGGACGTCACCAGGCTCGACCAGGTGGAAGCCCTTCTCCGTGACGCGAAGGCCTTTGACGGACATCTGGATTTCGTGTTCAACAACGCGGGCATGGGCATGACCCAGCCCACGGAAAAGATCACCTTCGACATCTGGAAATTCGTGGTGGACCTGAATCTCATGGGGGTTGTCCACGGCACCTACACGGCCATCCCGCTCATGCGGGAGCAGGGGTTCGGCCACATCGTCAACACCGGCTCCATCGCGGGGCGCATTCCCCTTCCCTACCAGGCGGTGTACGCCGCCACCAAGAGCGCGGTGATCAGCATGACGGAGAGCCTGCAGTACGAGCTGGAGGTGGAGGGGCTCTCCTTCAGCGTCTTCTGCCCCGCCAACGTCCGCACCGCCATCTTCGGCGAGATGACCCCTCCGCCGGACTCCATCAGTGTCGAGGAAGCGGTGGAATACATCTTCGCCGAAATGGAGAAGAAGGCCATCGTGATCGTCCTGCCCGAATCGGCCAGAGGGTTCGACACGCTTTACCGGGAACAGTACGGGGAATTCCAGCGCCTCGCCCGGGAACTGGCGGCGGAGCGCCGGGAGAACTACCGCACGAAGGGGACCTACTGCTGAGAGCCTGCCCTTGCAACGGCGAAAGCCGAGGCGGAAAAGACGCATGAACAGGAGTCAGGGGGTAGGAAGACGCATGAAGGAAAGAGAACGAAAGGCAAGGAGACGGCCATGACGCCGGAGCAACGAAACGCACATTCGTTCGTACAGCCCGGGGGATCTCCACCGCTTCCGCGCATTTCCCCACCGCTGCGGCGCCTGCGGGGGCTGTTTGACGCGACGGACCTTCCCCTCGAAGTGGTCATCCTCCTCCTGGGAGGGCTCGCCCTGACGCTCGCGGGGGCGCTGCTCTTTTCCGCCCTCTCCGGCACGCTCCCCTGGTACGAAAACGGTCTGTACGGACTGCTCCTCTTCTTCTTCGCGGTGCAGATCGTCACGCTGGGGAAAACGCCCTTCGGCGACGCCCGCCGGACAAAACCGCTCCTCGCGCTGGGGATCGCCGTCGCCTCCGTGGGCATCGTCACCTGCTTCGTTCCGGGCCTGCTCGGCGAGATGCCCCGGATGTTGCTCGCCCTCTGCCTCGGCCCGGGGGGTGCACTTTTGCTTTTGGAAATGCTCTTCTCTCGGGAAAAGTGCCGCGTCTGGCTGGAACAGGGGGGCGTCCTCCGGCGTCTCGTCGCTGCGGCGGGGGCGGTCTACGCGCTGTCGATTCTTTTGGGGCTTCTGGTCTGGAAGAAGGATCTGTTCGCCACGCCGCTGACGGCCCTTGTGGCGCTCTGCTCCGGCGGCGCGCTCTTCTTTCTCGCCTTCGTTCTCGAAAAGGTCTACCGCCTCTATCCCGAGGCGGGAGTCCCCCGGAGCGGCCCAGGGGCGCTGCCTGCGGACAGGGCGCTGCTGCTCCTCACGGGGGTCTTCATGGTCCTTTTGGGGGTGCTCCTGATCCCCGTCAACGTGGGCCTGCTTCCCTTTTCGGGAAGCGCCCAGCTCGGCCTGCTCATGGTGCTCTTCGCCCTCCAGATGCTCGCTGCGGGAAGCACTCCCATCGGGGCGTTTCCCCGGTCGCGGTTCATGATCATCCTGGGGCTTCTCTTCGCCGCCCCGGGCATCGTCTCCTGCATCGTTCCGGGCGTTCTCGTGCCGTTTCTCACCGTCCTCGTGGGGGTGTGCAACATCCTGGGAGGCGGGCTCACCCTGGGCAAGCTCTGCCTTTCCCTCCTGACGGCGCGAGGGACGCCGCACGCCCCGGGGACGGGCACATCTCCGGACACGGAAATCTCCCCGAGCACGGACACGGACACTTCCCAGGGCACCGGCACATCCCCGGAGGCGCACCTCCCCGCGCCCGGCCCCGTTCCGCCTCTTCTGGTGAAGCTCACCACCACCCAGGTGGCGATGAACCTGCTCTCCATCCTGTTCGGCACATCCATGCTCGTCTCAGGCATCGTCCCCGGGTGGATCATTGGCCCCGTCCTCGCCGCCAACGGCGGCGCCCTTCTCTACCTGCTGCACATCCTGACCCTTCTGGACCGAATGCGCGGCGCCGCCCCGCCCGCCACCGGTGAATGGTAATGGATACGACGGAAACGAGCTTTCGCAGGCAACAGAGAGCGAAGACAAAGGCACCACCGGCAATGACGATCCACGAGAAAAACTCCTCGTCCCTGTTCTCGACAACCAATCGCACCTGAGAATCGTATATCAGATGAGGGTGCTTTCACCGCATCCCGATAGCGACGTCAAACCGTCACTTTCACGGGAAGACCCAGTTGCACAGCCACCGGTGTGTAGATATCGATGGTTTCGTCCGATGTATGAAGCGAAACGATCAGCGAGTATCTCGCCTTGCGGTCCCATCGCCCGAGCCATGCGCGTTCACGCCACCAGCCGATCACCGGGTAGACCCCGATCAGGTTGCAGGACGCGATATCCGCAGCAATGCCTCTCCAAACATCGGAATGAAGGGAACCGGTATCGCGGCTATGTGGCCCGATATCCCATCTCTCGTTTCCGCTCTTCGTGGTGGGTTTTTCCTCGCCCTCATCCAGAGCCGCCTTGTTCAGGCGTTTCACAAAAACGTCTTCCGTCTCCCCCTGGCTGTTGAGGCTGAACCGCAGCCCGAAGGAGGCATAGCGGTATTTGTCCTTCCAGCCGACTTCTCCAGGTCCCGGCTCGATGAAGTAGGACAGTGTAATGCGCAACGCAACCGGCGTCTCTCCCAACTCGAGCAAGACCTCGCGCGGCCAGGGAAGCCGATGCAGGTGCATCTCATTGGTTGAGCAGTCGGAGCGGCCTTCTTTTTTCGTGTAGGGCTGCAGTTCCGCCTCGGAGATGAGCGTCAGGGAATTCGACGCGCTCGCCAGCGCCCGGGCAAGGTTCGGGACACCGTAACCGCAGATGCGCAGCAATCGTCCGTACTCGGATTTCGCGTATCCTCCATGGCTGTTCCCTTTCAGGAATTGCCGTTTCAGGGCAGTCGGCCACTCGGCCGAATGAACCATCAACCCCCGGATCGTCTCCGGCCACGCCTCGGGATACCGTGCCTGTATCCGAGCTGCCATCCAGGCAGCCTGGGCTGCGGCGGCACTCGTCTCATTGATCGGATTGAACTGACGTCGAGTAGGTTGATGACAGGTCGAGAGTAACGAGAGATCGTCACACTTGCTGATGAAACCGTCCGGCCCTTCGGCGAGATTTCCGCCCTCAAGCACAATATCGGGCTTGACAGGCCATTTCGCGTCCCAACTGAGGGAAGTGGAGCTGAAGGGTGATAATTCACCCGGTTGTGCCAGTGGCACGTATCCCGCAAAATCCGGATCGGAAAGCAGAGCCTTTTCCGTGTATGCGCCGACGGTGAGGGCATTCCAGGACTGGCCCGGATCATGGACGGAAGAACGTACATTGCTCCACGGGTAGTCAGCCCATGCATCTTGGTCCGTATTGCCGGCCGACACGATGAAGAGATGTCTGCCGTTGTCATCGTAACCCGACGTGAGCTTGTCGATTGCCGCCGACCACGAAGAAGGCCGTCCATGGTCGCGCCCGTCCTTCGACGTCACGGCCATGCAGCCGATGTGCGTGCGCCCGGGAGCCTCGATCACGGCACGGCTCACACCCTGGATAGTGATGTCGCCGTACAGATCGGGGTCGTTTGCGCCTCTTGGAGGAAGAATCTTTACCGACTCCAGACAATGAGCGACCCGGATCGGCCGGTCATGCCGCAGCGCTTCCACCAGGTCACCAAAAGCGGCAACGCCGCACATCAAAGTACCGTGTCCCTGATGGTCATCGACATTCCATTCGGGTTCCACTGCTTGGCAATCGGCATCGGAAAGGAGGGGCTGAAGGAGGGGGTGTCCGTTGTTGGCTCCGGTGTCGAGAATGCACACGGCCACTTTGGCTTCGGGGTCAACTTGCAGGCGCGAGCAAAGATCGTTCACCCATTCCGTCTGCTCTTTATTTTCCAATTCGAGGAAAAAGTGAGCCGTCTCTTTGGCACGTCTCAATTCAGCGATATCTGGGCTGGATTCGATCAGGCCGGCGAGCTGTTCCCGGGTAGCCCTTCCGAGAAGCACGGTTCTTTCGGGAAAACGAAGCGACCGCACGTGAACATCAAGGCCCAGGGCTTCGGCGGTTTCCCGGAAACGCCGCTCGACACTCTCTTCCGTTCCCCGAAGCCAGATCTCACACCAGACCACCTCCTTCTCCCGCGGCAGCAAGCTCGGAGCATCACACCAGAAGGATTCCAGGACTGCGAGCCGTATTTCTTCCACACTCTGCACGAGAGCCGCATTCTTCGGATTGCCCTTCAGCGTCTCTTCCTCCGCATACTGTCGTATTTTCTTCAGAAAATGCTCGTGCTCCCCCTTCGGGATGAAGACGGTCGCCCGGGTTATTTCCTGTTCCGGAGCGCTTCCGGAGCGAACGGTAGAGACGTTGAGAAGACGTATCCCGGCACGGCGGTCCTCAAGGCTTTTCGTGTCGAGGTCGTACCCCGGCGCCCCTTCGAACGCGACGTAGACACCATCCCTGGTCGGCATCGAAACTGCCGTTCGGGCTTCTTCCTGTTCTTTTGCCTTGGCCCAGATGGCCGCCCATTGATCCTGCAGCTTGGCGCTGTGCGCCTGGCGATCGCGTTGCAAAATTTTCCGCTCCCCGCCTCCCGGAGGAGTCGTAAACCCCCTGGTTTCCTGTGCCTCGCGCAGAAAGATATGGGAGTGCTCTGTGGCCACGGGCCTTACCCCCTCATCGATGCTTCATAGGCAGAGCGCCTCTCCTGAAGCATTTGCCTGAGCAGTGTCACGGTCACGGTTTTCCGGTCGGCCAGAATCGCTTCTTTGATCGCATCGTCACAGGCCTGGGCGATCTCGGCATGACTGAGAGATTCGGCCACCCTGGCCAAAGCCTCAAGTCGCATCCCCTTCTGCCTGAACACCCCCAGGCGGTTCTCGATCAACCGCTCGATCTCGGTTTTTTCCGGAAGGCGGTAATGCAACACGTCATCAAAACGCCGAAAAAGTGCCTGGTCCAGAATACGAGGATTGTTGGTCGCCGCCACGATCAGGCTGTCCGAGGTGTCCCGCTCGATGAACTGAAGAAACGCGTTGAGTACCCGGCGCATTTCGCCCACATCGTTCTCCCGGCTTCGTTCGCCGCCGATGGCGTCGAACTCGTCGAAAAGATACACGCCACGGCGCTCTTGAATGACATCAAAAATCTGCCGCAGCTTGGCGCTCGTCTCGCCCATGAATTTCGTGACGATCTTGTCCATCAAGATCGTGAAGAGCGGCAATCCCGACTCACCGGCCAGAACAGCGGCGGTCAGCGTTTTTCCCGTCCCCGGGGGGCCGGCGAGGAGGATCTTTCGTCGATGGGTCAGACCATGTTTCTCAAGTTTGGCCTTCTGTCTGTATTCACGAAGAATACGCTCGATTCTTCCGCGTATGTCATCCGACTGCACGAGAATCCCGAGACGCTCCTTGGGCTCCGAAGAGAGCACCATGTACTCCAGATCCGGCGTGAAGGGAATGATCCGTGCAGGGCGGGTCTTTGCCTTATCGACAAGGGTCCGTATTTCATGAGCGAGGCTCTGATGCCCCTGTTTCGCTTCGTGGGCGGCAACCTGCAAAGCAGTGGTAAAAAACTGCTCTGATTGATCACTGCAATACGAACGAATAAGAGATTTGATCTGTTCGGCGGTTGCCATGTCATATGCCCCCTGTTCATGTTGCCGTTTCGAACTCCGTCAAGCGACATTCCTGCCCTCCGGGAGCAATGGGCTCGCCGGCCTCGACGCTCTCACCCGACGCATCCGGAGCGGATTTTGCCGGGCAGAACGCACACAATGTCTCGCCGGCAACGACAGTGAAGGCAACCATCGACAGCCCTATTTTCAGGATCTTTTCGAGGAGCGGTCGTTTCTCTCCTCTTCTCTGCGTGTTCGAAAATTTTCGTCGGCGACCTTCATCAAAGGTCGGGCCTTCGGTGTCCGTTCGCTTTACACCAGCCCCGCTCCCGGTCCACATCTATCATAGCGCACATCATGCCGGGATCAAAACAACGCCACAGCACTCCTCGCCTCGTTCATTGTCCTTGTAGCATCAAGCGCTTTTCAGGAATCTTTTCACAGTTGCCGCATCACTGTGCTTTTTGGGCGAACGTTTCGTTGCGTCTCAAAAAACGCCTTTTATGAGACGCAAATTCTTTTGTGTCTCACCGGTGAGACACAACGAGGGAAAACATTCCGGGCGGGGCATTTCGGAACGGCAGGAGTGCGTTCGGAGGATCCCGGAAACAGGCGAGAAAAGACGAGACGAGGCCCGATTCGATCTGCAACACCCGACTCGGCCCGAAGCATTCGGCGTTCGGCGCGTGATCCGTGGCGTTCGTTGCGACCTGCGACATCCCTTCGAGCCGAGACTTCTGGTCTCACGGGCTTCACGAGAGTTCCCGGACCCAGTTCGTACCTCCGGTGCCCGGCCTGCGACATCCATTCGCTCCCCAGCCCTCGACTCGACCCGGTCCCCGGAGCGCCGAAAAACGCGCCGCTTACGCCTGCGCCAACCGGCATTCCGGCGAAAGGGCCCCCCGGGCCGCCTCCGCTCCGGCCCGGGCGAGGATCTCGCCCAGAAGCGGCGCCGCCCCCGCCCGGAAAAGAACACCCTGCGGCGCACCAGCGCCCGCTGCAATGGCGGGTCCCCGGGGCAGGGCCGCCGCCGTGCGCTCGTCCGCAGGCACGGGGGGCGGCGGCGGAAAGAGACCGCCCCGGGAGAGCAGGTGGTGCTGCCCGATGAGGACCGGCGGCACCGCGCCCCAGGCGAGGGCGGCCCGTTCCGCCCGGGCGTACCAGTAGCAGAAGTCCTTCTCCCGGAAGGGCAGATCCTCTCCGCGCACCGCCCCGAAGGCGGGCCATCCGCCCAAGCGCTCCACCGCGTAATGCACCGCCGGGTCGTCAAAGTACACGGAGGTCCAGGTCCCCACCCCCCGGCAGGCTGCGAGCGCCCGGTGCCACGCCGCCCACGCCCGGTCCTCCTCGCTGCCCCGGATCTGCTCCAGCAAATCCGCCGGACGGGGCATGAACTTGCAGCTCCGGATATGGGCCGTGAGGGCGGCGCGGATCTCCTCCAGGGTGCAGTCCGCCAGAGCGTTGAACATCACCGTCAGCGCGCCGTCCGGAGGCAGGGGGCGCCCGTACACTTCGGCGGTGCGCCCGAAAAGCGTCACAAACTCGCGGAAGTCCTCGGGGGTCATTTCCGCGTTCCTCCGGCCCCAAGGGTACGGTCCACCACGCCCGCCACCCAGGAGGCAAAGGTCTCCTCCCCCCACCCGGGGCGGGGGCGCGCTCTCTGGTCCCCCCGTCTGGTTTCCAGGTCTGGTTCACTGAGTCTGGTTCTGGAGGCGGCAGGTGCACCACCCGAGGGCAACACCTGCACGGGGTGGGGCACCTCCCGCCCGGAGTGAGGCACCTGCCGCACGACGTCGGGCGCGTCGTTCCTGCTTTTGTTTTCATTTCCGTACTCATTTTCGTTCTCGTTTCCGTAGACCCGGTAGAGGTTGCTGATGCGGCAACGCCCGGCTTTGCGGGGTTCGCGCACCACGTACCCCCGCTCCTCCAGCACCCGCAGCCCCTCCACGACGGATCTTCGGGCGCACCCCGCCTTGGCGGCGATGGTGGCCAGCGAGGGATGGCAGCGCCCGTCCCGGTCGGCAAAGCGGCAGAGCGCCGCGTAGATGCTCTTCTGGTGAGCCGTGAGGGTCTCGTCGTCCAGCACGGCGTTTCCCACCCGGGAAAACCAGCCGCCCTGACGGGCCGCGTCGGGCCGGTCACCCACCTCTCCGGCCCGCCCGGCGCTTTCGCGATCACCCGCCGCACTCACGGAAGCGCTCCTCTCCGTTCCGAAGAGGCCACGCGGAACACCCGCCCGGCGTCCGCCCTCTCCGCCCGAACCACTCCATTCACTTCGCTTGTTCCATCTGTTCCATTCGTTCCGGTCTGCGAATTCACGCCGCTTGCCCCACGCACTGCGGTTGCCGCATTCGCCCCGGCTGCCGCATCCGATCCGGCTTCCGCCTCCGTTTCAGCGATGCAGCCGGTGCGGGGCGCCGCGGCCCGACGGCATGGAAGCCCCCGCTCTCTTCCCCGGCGGGCGAGAAGCCGCGTCGGCGAAAGTTCCAGCACCTCGGCGATGCGGAACAGCAGAAGCACCGAGGGACGGCGCTCCCCCGTCTCGATGCGGGAGAGATTCCCCTGAGAGAGCGCGCACTTTTCGGCCAGTTCCACCTGGCTCAATCCGGCTTTGACCCGGGCCCGCCGGATGTTCTCGGCCAGCGCGGACAGATGGGTGCGGCATTTCGTGTCGTCGAAAGACATGAACATCACCTCCGGAGGCATCGTATAATCCTTTTCGACATTTTTCAATACGCATAGACATATCCTATGACAAAATATGTTTACGTTATGCCGAAAAAGAGTATACTCAACGGAGGCGCATGGCCGCGCGAGGAAGACGCACGATGGACACTGCACGGCGCACGGAGTGCGGTGACGTAAAGGAGGTGATCCGCGTGTCCTCAGTGGGAGAACGGATCCGCTATGCCCGGCGCAACGCCGGAATGGGACAGCAGGAACTCGCCCGGGCGCTGGGCACCACCCAGGCAAACGTGAGCCGCATGGAGCGGGGGGAGCGGCGCTTCACTCTGGAGATGCTCAGGGCCCTGGCAAACGTACTGGGCTGCCCGCTTTCCTTTCTCGCGGGCGACGAGGACATCGCCCCGGCGCCACCGCCGGAGCGGCGGGTGAGCGAGAGCGAGGCGCTCTTCGACGAGCTGGCCCACAAGCATCCCGAAGTGGGGCTCCACCTGCGGAGTCTCGCCAAGGCACGGCACGAACTCACCGAGGAAGACTGGGATTTTCTGGTGACGCATCTCAAGCTGGCCCTCGGCTATGTGGACGCGTCGCTCAAGGCCCGCCGGGCGGAGGGGAACTTCTGATGCACCCGCCCCTGACGGCGCTGCCCGACCGGCCGCCCCACAGGACATACCGCATCGGGTGCACAGGGAAACGCCACCGGGTCAAGGAAATGCCGGCCAACGCGGCGACCGCTCTCCCCGATGGCGGACGTTGCATCGATGAAACCGCCCTCCTGCGCGACACGGCGGTTTTCCGGCGGGGCCCGGCATTCCGGTGCGGAGGCGCCCCATGACGTGGGCGGAGGTGACGGCGCGCAAGCTCTGGGTGCGCCTCGGCAGTCCGGAACCGCCCGTGGATGTGGGCGCGGTGTGCCGGACGCTCGGGGTCGAGATCTGGGTCGTCTCCTGCGGCAGCGCGCTCTTCGACGCTGTGTACACGCCGCGCACCCGGGACGGGCGGCGTCTCGTCACCGTGAACGGGGCGCTGAGCCGGGAGCGACAGCGCTTCAGCGTGGCCCACGAGCTGGGGCACGCCCTGCTGGCGGGACACGCCGCCAAAACGGCGGGGGCAACGTGGAATCTGGAGCGGTCACCGCTCCGCGAGACCGAGGCCAATCGTTTCGCCGCGGAGCTGCTCATGCCCAAGCTGCTCCTGGTCCGAGAACCGCGGCGCCTTGTTCCGCCCGTGAAAGAGCTGGCGGCGCGCTATCTCGTCTCCCGGGAAGCCATGCGGATCCGCCTGACACAGCTCGGCCTGATGCCGCTTTGCGCCGACGAAGGGGCGGGCGCGCAGGAAGAGACGGGGGGTCTTGAGGACGCCGGATAGAATCAGAATCGCGCCCCCGAAGCGCGATGACTGCTCCGGGCAGGTATCTGCGGCGGGCAGATTGCCGCTTCTGGAGGACTTCCGCGGCGTGGCATTGCGCTTGTGGAGGTTTCCGCGGAGCAGTGTCACGCTTATGCAGATTCACGCAACGTTGTACTTGTGACGCATTCACTCTTTCGCCCGGAGCATTTTCTGGAAACATCTCTTCCGAAACGAGGTCTTTTCCAGAAATCCGTGACGGAGCGTCGTTCAAAAAATCGTTTCGGCGCAAAGCACCGTCGCCACGCAAAACCCTTCGCACGAGCGCAGGCGCAAAAAGGGATGTCGAAAAGAGCGAAAATGATGTACACTGACATCAGGGCATTCGTCTTTTCAGAGCACCCTCCTCTTCAGGACATCCCTCTTCTTTCGGAAACACATTGCACAGAAGGAGGCGAAGCACGACCATGACAAAATTCTTCGGAGTGTTGCTCGCGGCGACTCTTCTGTTCTGGATGGCGACAGCCCTCTTCTCCCGCGCCGCCTCCGCGGCGTCCGGGACGGGCACACCCGGCAGCGCCGACGCGGCATCCCCCGCGCCCGGCGCGGTCTCGCAAGAGGCCCCCGGCGGCGAGCATTCCGGTGAAGGCGGCGGAAGCACCGCGCCGCTCCTCTCCCGAAGCGGCGTCAGGCTGCACGTTTTCAAGGACGGCGAGATGGACTTTCAGCTTCTCCGGAGCTTCGGCGCCGATTTCTACGGCGGTGGCACTCCCGGAGAGATTCTCCTCGCCGCGGAGGACATCGCCGACGGAGACCCCGCGTCGTGGCAGGCCGCCTTCGCGGCCCTCGGCGCCCGGCTGGAGGCCGACGGCGAGGCTCGTCTGGCAAAGGGCAACCGGACCAGCGCCCGGGACTCCTTCTTCCGTGCCGCCTCGTACTACCGCGCCGCGGAATACTACGGCGACCAGCTCGATGAGACGACCCGCGCCCTGGGCATGTCCTGCCGGGAGACCTTTCTCAAGGCGCTGAACCTCTCCGGATGGTACGTGGAGGACCTGCGCATTCCCTTCGGAGACGGCTTTCTGCCGGGATATTTCATCCGCTCCGGCGCTCCCGGCGAGCGGCGCAAAACGCTCCTGACGCAGAGCGGCTTCGACGGTACCGCGGAGGAGATGTTCTTCGCCGCGGGGCGCGCCGCCCTGGAGCGGGGGTACAATGTGCTCCTCTTCGAAGGACCCGGCCAGGCCGGACTGCGGCGCTTCGTCCCCGGCTCCACCTTCGTTCCCGATCTCGGCCCCGTGGGGCGGACCCTTCTGGACGCGGTGCTGGCCCGATCCGACGTGGACGGAACGCGGGTGGCCCTGTACGGAGCCAGCTTCGGCGGCTACTTCGCCCTCTCCGCCGCGCTGGGCGAACCACGCCTCGCCGCGGTGGTCGCCAACTCGCCTCTGCTGGATATGAGCGCCTACGCCGTGGCCACCATGGGCGAACAGGTGGCGGCACAGTTCGAGGCGAACGATCTCTCCGTGGAGGATCTCAAGGCCCTTCCGCCGGAGGCGATGCCCCCCAAGTACCGTTTGTCCCTGCTCAACCTGTGTCTGCGCTTCGGGGAGCCCTCGGTCAAGGCCATGCTGCACCGGCTGAAGGAGTTCCACATCTCGCCGGAGCAGCTCGCCACGCTTTCCATGCCCGCCCTCGGCATGGTCAGCGCCGGAGAGGGAGCCATTCCCCTGGAGCAGTCCCGGGCCTTCGCCGCCGCGGCGCCCAAGGCGACGCTCCACGTCTTCGAGCGGGAGAGCGGCGCCAACGCCCATTGCCAGCTCGACAATCTGCCCCTTTCCGCGGCAGTGCTCTTCGATTGGCTGGACGAACAGTTGCGCTGACGCAGGCGCCCGACAAACGACGGACGAGGAACACCGGCACGGACACCGCAACGAAAAACAGCCGACTCATGAAGACGCAGGCGAAAATGCGGGCCTGCCACAACGCCGGGAGAGAACATCCGGCGAGGAAAACCGTGAAGGAACACAGGGAAGGAGGATCCTCCATGACCACGTCGTCCCGTCTCCTCGAAGGAGCCGCGTCGTTTCCCCGGGGCAAACCCGGCACCCCGCTGCCGAACACCGTTCTCCCGGGTGCCGGGTGGAAACTTCCGACGGAGAGCGAACGGCGGCTCCTCGCGGCTCTGCTCCCCGCGCCGGGGAGTGCGCCGTCGCACCTGCGACGACGACGCCCCACCTTTCGGGGAATTCTTCGCCGCCTGGGAGGGCTTCTGCCGCGACGCCCCTTTCTTCCCTCCCCCTCCCCAAGGGCGGAATGAGCACGGAACCGAGCGGAGAGCGAACGCCCGGACGGAGATGTTCCCCGGGTCGGGCGGAAACTTTCCGGGATACAACGGAAACACTTCCGGGGCCGGCACAGTCCAAGCTCCCGGAGGCGATACAGGCACACTTCCGTCCCTGGGGCCGCATCCTCGAAAGATGAGCCTCGGGCCTCATGTCATACGGGACATCTTGTGTTATACCGTTTCAAACAACGTAACATGCGACGCTGTGACAGAATCTGCCGACGAGCCGATGGCGCTTCGCTACAGCAGAGAGAAGGAGCAGCCCGCGAACACCACCATGCGGCGATGTTCTTCGCCGGGACAAGCCTCCTTCCCTTCGGTCGCATCTTTTCCCCGGAAGACGACCCCCTTTTCCGCCGCAGATGATACTTGACATTGACAGCGTGTCAACGTTTATCCTTGTCCGAAAGGAGGGCGTGACTCCGGTCCCTTCTTCCATGAACCCGGAGACACGTTCTCTCAGGCCGGGCGGCATGCCCCCGGGAGAGCGTAACGGCACAGGCAGCGCGACGACGCGATGCGGTGCGGCACGACGCCCAAGAGAGAACCCCCGAAAGGACGATGCGTCATGAACGACGTGCTGAAACCCCGCAACAAGGAAACATGCGGCAACGGGGAAACGACGGACGACGCCGGAATGTTCGCGGAACAGCCGGCGAGACAGGCGAAAACAGACGCGGGTGAAGGAGCGCCGGGGCCTCCGGCCTTCGACATGTTCTCCGAAACTTCCGCAGGCCTTCTCTTCGACCGGGCCTCCGGAACTCCTGCCGGAGAAAACGCCCCCGACGCCGGAGAGAGCGAGAAAAGCCGGGCCGAACTGTTTCTTGAGGCGGGCATCGACAAACTCCTCTCCGAAATGGACGTGGCCGCCATCGAGAGCGACGGCACGGTCAAGCCCGTGGACGCCACCTTCGACGTGCAGGTCCCCAAGGACCGCCTCAAGGCACTGGCGGATCTTTACCCCGCCTCGGGAGGCGGCAAAGCGCTGGATTATGCGGCCATCTGCGACCATCTCCTGGAGATGGGCATCAAGGAGATCGCCGAGGAGAGCCTCTCCGAGGGGGTGCGCCTCTGCAACACCACCGGGGAGATCCAGCGCCGGGTGGTCGCCGCCGAGGGCATTCCTCCGAAATTCCCCCGGGAGGCGCGGCTCGAAATCCTCTTCCCCCTGGAAGGGCGCAAGCCGCCCCGCATGGAACACGCCGAGGCGAAGGTAGACTACCGGGACAAGGGAGAGATCTTCTCCGTCGAGACGGGGGAGCTGCTTGCCATCCTTGAACCCGCCATTCCGGGCGAACCGGGTCGGGACATCTTCGGCAACGTCATCGAGGTCCCCGCCCCGCCCAAATCACCCCTCACCATGGGAGACGGCGTCGCCTCCGAGGACGGCAAATTCTTCACGGCCACCACCACGGGGCAGCCCATGTTCCGGGGCAACCGCCTCCTGGTCAAGCCCGTGGTGGTGGTGCGGGGCGACGTGGATCTGAGTGTGGGCAACGTGCTCTTCGACGGCAGCATCATCGTCCGGGGCCACGTGCGCGAGGGATTTCTCGTCAGCGCCGGAGTGGACGTGGAGGTCTTCGGCAACGTGGAGTCCGCCTCCATCAAGGCCGGGCGGGACGTGCACATCCACGGAGGCATCCTGGGCGAGACAAGCGACATCGACGCCGGAGGCAAGGTGACCATGCGCTTCATGGAAGGCGGCATCGTTGCCGCCGACGAAGAAGTGATCGCCAAGTCCCATCTCATGCACGCCCGGGTCCACTCCGGCAAGAGCGTGATTCTCGAAGGACGGCGCGGCTCCGACAAGGGCGTCCTCGGCGGCTCCGTGGTGGCCCTGGAGCGGATCGACGTCGTCGCTGCGGGCACTCCCATGGGCACCCGCACCCTTCTTGCAACGGGCATCGACTTCCGCACCCGGGCGAGAATCGAGGCACTGGAGGCGCGCATCCGGGAACTTCAGGAAATGGCGGCGAAAATCTCCGAGGTGATGAAGCGCAGCGTCACCCGCTTCGTCAAGGACGGCCGCATCGTCCTTCCCCCGGACATCCAGACCAAGATGGAGCTGCTCATCCAGCACTACAACGCCTCCATCCGGGAGCTGCATCACCTGCAGGACGAGCGGACCGCCCTGCGGAACAGCATGGAACAAAAGATACGGGGCGGCGGCTACATCAAGGTGAAGCAGAAGCTGCACCCGGGCGTCATCGTGGAGATCCGCGGCACCCGCCGGGAGATCAAGGACGAGCTGCGCTTCGTCTCCTTCCGGTTCGACAGCGACACGGGCTCCATCGCCATGGGTTCGTACCGGTAGACACCGCAGTCCCCACAAGAGCGCAAGACCTCCGCGCAGGCACATTCAGGCAGCGCCCCCGTCCGACGACGGGGGCGCTGTTTTCGCGGAAAAGCCCTTGACCTTGACAGCGTGTCAGGGTTTAGCATGTCTGAAGACGCGGAGCATACCGCACTGCCGGGCGGAGTGCGCACGCAAACACCCCGCACACAACCGACGACGAGGGAGAGATACTGCATGCAGCACAGCGAAGATCCACATTATGGAAACATGAGATTCGTGGCTGCGGGAATTTTTCTGGCGCTTTTTCTCTGCCTCGGGGTGGGAACACCGGATCGGCACAGCGTTTTCCGCACCGCTTCCGCCGAAGCGGCGGTGAAGTACGTCACGCAGGGCGGCGCGGGAGCGCGGAACGGATCGAGCTGGGGCAACGCCTTCGGCGAGGCGGAGCTCCCCGCCGCCATTCAGGGCGCCACGGCGGGGGACGAGTTCTGGATCACCAAGGGCGCCTACCGCCCCTCGGTGACGAACGACGCCGACGCCACCTTCGAGCTTGTGGAGGGCGTGGCGCTCTACGGCGGCTTTTCCGGCACCGAAACTGCCAGCGCGGACCGGAACTGGAGCGCCAACGTCACGGTTCTCACGGGTGACCTGGCGAACGACGATGTGGGCAAAGTGAACGGCGTCACCCTCAGCGCCGGCCAGATACGGGGCATCAACAGCAAAACCGTGGTCACGGCGGACAGCAGCATCACGGACAGCACCGTACTCGACGGTCTCACCGTCACCGCCGGAAGAAACACCGCGGGAGAGGGCGGCGGCATGGTCAACACGGACGGCAGCCCCAAAATCACCAATTGCACCTTCGCGGGAAACACCACTCTCCTGGCCTACGGCGGCGGCATCTTCAACGACGGAGGCAGCCCCACCATCACCGACTGCACCTTCTCAGGGAACAGCGCCCTCTACGGCGGCGGCATGGTCACGGACGGCGGCAGCCCCACCATCACCGACTGCACCTTCGAGGGAAACACCGCCTCCCTGATCGGCGGCGGCATGGTCAATCTGAACGGCACCGTCGTCACCGTCACGGGCTGCACCTTTTCGAGCAACGCCGCCCCCGCCGGCGGCGGTATGGTCAGCGACAGCAGCACCGTCACCGCCACGAACTGCGTCTTTTCACAAAACTCCGCTCTTTTGGCTGACGGCGGCGGCATGGTCAATCTGAACGGCACCGTCGTCACCGTCACGGGCTGCACCTTCTCAGAAAACAGCGCCACAAGCAGTGGTGGCGGCATGATCAACTCGGGCAGCACCGTCACCATAACGGGCTCCGTCTTTTCACGAAATTCCGCTTCTGGGATTGACGGCGGCGGCATGGTCAACGACAGCAGCACCATCACCGTCACGGACTGCGCCTTCTCAGGAAACAGCGCCATGAGCGGTGGTGGCGGCATGGTCAACGACAGCAGCGACGCCGTCGTCACAAACTGCACCTTCTCCGGAAACACCGCGACCGACTATGGCGGTGCCGGTATGGTCAACCTCAGCAGCAACCCCATCGTCACCAACTGCACCTTCTCGGGGAACAGCGCCACCACCTGCGACGGCGGCGGCATGGCCAACACGGACAGCAGCCCCATCGTCACGGGCTGCACCTTTGCAGGGAACACCGCGAGCGAGGGCGCCGGCATGGCCAACACGGACAGCAGTCCCACGATCGCCAATTGCATCTTCTGGAACGCCTCCGCCGCGGACGAAATCTCCGAGACGGGCTCCGGCGCCGCAACCGTGACCCACAGCGTGGTCCGGGGAGGCTACGCGGGCACGGACATCATCACCATCGACCCGAATCTCGGCCCCCTGGCGTGGCACGGCGGCGTCACCGAGACGATGGCCCTCCCCGCAGGCAGCTCCGCCCTCGATGCGGGGCTGGGCACGGGAGTGCACACCATCGGCGGAACCACTGTCACCGTCCTCTCCGCGGACCAGCGCGGCGTCTTCCGCCCCCAGGGCGCGGGCGTGGACATTGGCACCTACGAGTACTGGGCGGGAAAGGCGATTCTCGCCGTGGAGACCGAGGGCTCCGGAACAGTGACGCGAACATCCCCGGGAAGTGCCTTCGGCACACAGGGCAACCAGTGGTCCTACGACACAAACACGATAGTGACCCTGACAGCCGCCGCCACCGCACCCTGGTCCTTCGCGGCATGGAGTGGTGACGTCTCGGGGACGAACCCCGTGACCACCGTGACCATGAACGGGGACAAGCGCGTCACCGCCCGCTTCGTCCGGGGCTGGACCATCACCGCCTCGGCGGGCCCGGGCGGAACCATCGCTCCCGCGGGAAACGTGACGGTGCCGGAGGGCACGGACCAGACCTTCACGGTCACTCCGAACGCGGGTTACGCCGTGGCGGACGTCACCGTGGACGGTGTCTCCATGGGAAGCGCAACGACCTACACGTTCCCCAACGTGACGGCGAACCACACCATCGAAGCCGCCTTCACCGCCGCACCCACGGCGACGCCGACACCGCCGGACCCGACGGCGACGCCGTCACCGACGGGCGGTCCCACGCCGTCGCCCTTTCCTTCGCCGGACCCGAGCATTCCCCTGCCCGAGATAACCCTCACCCTCACCCTCGTGTCGGGGGGAACGGTCATCGCGGGACCCGTGTTCATCACCGATCCGCAAGCCCTGACACGTCTCCTCGACGCCCCCTCCCTGCTCGAGGCGCTCTTCGACTTCGCCCCCGAGGCGGTCGCTGCGGGAATGTACAACCGGGAGGCATCGGAGCTTTTCTCCATCCTGGCGCAGCTCGATCCCGGCGTAACGGAGCTGACGCTCCTCGTGGACATTTCCATGGGGGGCGTCTCCCCGGGCTATTCGGCGACGGTCTTTCTGCTGGCCCGCACCTTTGACGATCAGGGCAACCCCACGGGGTTCACGCTTCTCCCCCGCGAGGAGGGCGCGTCGGTCTTCCGCCGCAGCGCCACCGACGAGACCTGGCGGGTGGCCGTCGCGGACGGCGGGGCCACCGACGGCGCTCCCGAGGCGGGGCGTGTTCTGCCGAATCTCGCCGCGGTGGTGGCGGTGGTCCGGGGCGAGGCGCCCACGGGCGGGGGCGGGGGTGGCGGCGGCGGATGCAACACCGGAGCCGGCGGCGGCAACGGCTTCTTCGGCGGCGCGCTTCCTGTGCTGCTCCTTCTGGCCGTTCCGCTGGCCCTGCTGCTGCAGCGCTAGAAGAAACGGCCACGCGTACTCGGACGAGAGGAAGAAGAGGTGGAAGGAGCGCGGAGAAAAGGAAGCTTTCGGAAATCCAGGAAAGGCCCTTGAAGCATCTTCGCTGTGAAGTACTTTTGGTTTCGAAACGCCTTCGTTGCGAAGCACTCCATCAGCCTTCGACGTGACCGACACTCCGGGGGGTGCGAAAAGAGCACCCCCCGGAGAAAAACTCTTGCCGCGACAAGGTGCCTTTCAAGGAAACCCGACAGTACAGGCCATGAAAATGGCGCGGGACGTCCTGTGGACGCCCCGGAGCGTCGTCGCCTGCTCGATATGAAAGCACGCCCTCCGTGCTCTTCCTCTTCTCTCGTCTTTGCCTTCACCTTCGCCCTCGTGTCCACGGTCTTCCGCGCCGCCTTTTTTCATTTCTTTCGAATGCTTTACACAAAAGGCATCTTGACATTCACCCAGTGTCAAGGTGTATAGTCCAACCGGCCTCAATCGAGACATCGTTATACATGGAGCAAGGACAGCCGCCTTTTCCCGCACAACGGAGCCACGCACCGGGCATTGGCGAAAGCGGGAAAGCCATTTTGCGTCGTCATTTGTTCTTTCATTGCAGCACGCACGGCTCTTCGAGCCGGAACCGGTCCGAAAAGCGTGCGTATGAAGAGGAAAGGAAGCGAACCACATGACCTGCGGCACCTCCTTCCCGAAAAAGGCGGCCTTCACACTTCTCGGCGGCGTGCTGACGCTGCTCTTTTCTCTCGGTCTCGGCATGACCGGTCTTCCGGTATCCGCCCTTTCCGGTTCCGCCGCCGAGGCGGCGGTGAAGTACGTCACGCCGGGCGGCGCGGGAGCAAAAAACGGATCGAGCTGGGCAAACGCCTACGGCGAGGCGGAGTTCCCCGCCGCCATCCAGAGCGCCACTGCGGGGGACGAGTTCTGGGTCGCCGCAGGAGCCTACCGCCCCTCGGTGACGAACGACGCCGACGCCACCTTCACCCTCAAAAACGGCGTCGCCCTCTACGGCGGCTTCGCGGGCACCGAGACAGCCCGCACGGGCCGGAACCCGAGCGCCAACGTCACGGTCCTCACGGGTGACCTGGCGAACGACGATGCGGGCAAGGTGAACGGCGTCACCGTCAGCGCCGACCAGATACAGGGCACCAACAGCAAAACCGTGGTCACGGCGGACAACAGCATCACGGACACCACCGTGCTCGACGGATTCACCGTCACCGCCGGAAGCAACACGGGCACGGGAGACGGCGGCGGCATGCGCAACAACGGCGGCAGCCCCACCATCACCAACTGCACCTTTGCAGGGAACACCGCCGATTATGGCGGTGGCATGTACAACAACAGCGGCAACCCCACCGTCACGAACTGCACCTTCTCGGGAAACAGGACCGGCTTCGGCGGCGGCGGTATGGGCAGCGACGGAACCAGCAGCCTTACCGTCACCGGCTGCGTCTTCTTCGGGAACACCGCGACGGGTGGCTACGGCGGCGGTCTACACAACGCAGGCACCGGTACCTCCACCGTCACGGACTGTGCCTTCACGGGGAACAACGCCGCGGGCGGCGGTGGCGGTGGCATGTACAACGGCAGTGGCAGTCCCACCGTCACGGGCTGCACATTCTCCGGGAACACTGCGACGGGCGGCGGCAGCGGCATGTTCAATGACGGAAGCAGCCCTTCCGTCACCGACTGTCTCTTCGCGGACAATGCCACCTCCGACGTCGGCGGTGGCATCTACAACGGCGGCGGCAGCCCTTCCGTCACAGGCTGCACCTTTTCAGGAAACAGCGCCGCAAACGGCGGCGGTATGTGCAATTACAGCAGCAGCAGTCCCACCGTCACAAACTGCACCTTCTCCGGAAATACCGCAACGGATACCGGCGGCGGCATGCACAACACGGAGGGCAGCACCCCCACCGTCGCAAACTGCACCTTCACGGGCAACACCGCCGCGGGCAGCGGCGGAGGCGGCATGTACAACGCGGGCACCGGCACCTCCACCGTCACGGGCTGCACCTTCTCGGAAAACAGTGTCACCAACAGCGGCGGCGGTGTGTTCAACGTCGGCCGCACGTCCTCCTTCGTCAACTGCACCTTCGCGAACAACAGCGCGGGCGAGGGCGGCGGCGTCTGCAGTTCCGGCGCCACCACGTCTCTCGTCAACTGCACTCTCGCGGGCAACACCGCAACGAACGGCAAGGGTCTGCACAACATGGGCGGCACCGTCACCGCCACGAACTGCATCTTCTGGAACGTCTCCGACGGAGAGATCTCCACGGGAGGAGTACACACCACCACCGTGACCTACAGTGTGGTCCAGGGGGACTACGCGGGCACAGGAAACGTCCCCACCAATCCGAACCTCGGCGCTCCGGCGGACAACGGCGGAACGACCAAGACCTGCGCCATCTCCGCGACCAGCTCCGCCGTCAACGCGGGCACGGCGACGGGCGCCCCAGCCACGGACCAGCGCGGCGTGTCCCGCCCCCAGGGCGCGGGCGTGGACATCGGCGCCTACGAGTACACCTTCGGCAAGCTCCTTTCCATCACCGTCTCGGGTGACGGAACCGTGTCGCGAAACCCCGCGGGCACGACGCTGACGCCGGACACCACCTGGGAGTACACGGCGGGCACGGCGGTGACCCTCTCCGCCGACGCCGTAAACCCCTGGTACTTTGCGGAGTGGAGCGGCGACGCCTCGGGGACGAATCCCGTGACCACCGTGACCATGAGCGAGGACAAACACGTCACGGCCCGCTTCGCCAGGAAATGGACCATCGTCGCCTCGGCGGACGCGAACGGGATCATCGCTCCCGCTGGCAACGTGTTTGTCCTTCCCGGCGCGGACCAGACCTTCACGGTCACCCCGGACTCGGGCTACACCGTGGCGGACGTGACCGTGGACGGCGTCTCCGCAGGCACTGCAACGACCTACACGTTCCTTGACGTGTCGGCGGACCACACCATCGCCGCCAGTTTCATCCGGGCCTGGACGATTACCGCTTCGGCGGGCCCGGGGGGCAGCATTGCTCCCGCAGGAAGTGTGACGGTTCACGAGGGCTCGGACAAGATCTTCACCATTTCCCCCGACGCGGGCTACACCGTGGACGACGTCACCGTGGACGGCGCCTCCGCCGGCGCCGTAGCGACCTACACGTTCCTCGGTGTGTCGGCGGACCACACCATCGCCGCCAGTTTCGACGCCACCTCCGGACCGACGGCGACACCGACGCCCACAGCAGCACCGACGGTGACACCGACGGAGCCGACGGCAACACCCACCTCGGGGCCGACGCCCACGCCGACGGGCGGTCCCACGCCGTCGCCCTTCCCCTCGCCGGACCCGGACATCCCTCTGCCGGAGGTGACGCTCACCCTGACGCTCCTGTCGGGAGGGACGATTCTCGCGGGGCCTGTGGAGATCACGGATCCGGGAACACTTGAGGAGGTTCTCGCCTCTTTCGCCCTTCTCTCACAGGTGCTTGCGTTCGACCCCGACGCCATCGCGGCGGGAGAGTACAACCTGGACCTGGTGCGTTTCTTCTCCATTCTGGCCCAGCTCGATCCGGGCGTCACGGAGCTGGTCCTGCTGCTGGAGGTCACCACGGGAGCGATGGCGGAGGGGTATACGTCAACGGTGTTCCTGCTGGCCCGCACCTTCGACGACCAGGGCAACCCCACGGGGTACACGGTGCTGCCCCGGGAGGAGGGCACGTCGGTCTTCCGCCGCAGCGCCACCACCGAGACCTGGCGGGTGGCCATTGCGGACGGCGGGGCCACCGACGGCGACCCTGAGGCGGGGCGCGTTCTGCCGAATCTCGCCGCGGTGGTGGCGGTGGTCCGGGGCGAGGCGCCCACGGGTGGCCCCACCGGCACGGGCGGAGGTGGCGGTGGCGGATGCGACACCGGGACGGGGGGCGGAAACGGCGTCTTCGGCGGCGCGCTTCCCGTGCTGCTCCTTCTGGCCGGTCCGCTGGCCCTGCTGCTGAGGCGCTCCGGCTCTAGGCGGTGATGCGGTTGCGGCCTCCCGCCTTGGAGAGGTACATCCGGCTGTCCACCTCGCGGACCATCTCGCCGGGAGACTGGTATTCCGGGCTGAAGACGCCCACACCGGCGCTCACGGTCACGATGCCGTGGGGACTGGCGGCATGCGGAATACCCAGGGCGCGCACCTCCGCAAGGAGGCGCTCCGCGGCGTGCCGGGCGTCGTCTCCGTCGGCGCCGCGGAGGATGACCAGCAGTTCCTCTCCGCCGTAGCGGTAGACATCGCCGCAGGCCCCCACGTTCTCGGTCATCACCCGGGCGATCTCCCGGAGCACCCTGTCGCCTTCGTCGTGGCCGTAGGTGTCGTTGTACGGCTTGAACCAGTCCACGTCGCAGAGCACGAGCGCGAAACTCCCCTGCCCCAGCAGCGCCCGGCGGAACGCCTCGTCGAGGTCCCGGTCGAAGGCCCGGCGGTTGTAGATGCCCGTCAGCCCATCTCGGAAGCTGAGTTCCTCCAGCTTAAGGTTCGCCGCGGCAAGCTCGCTCGTGCGGGCGGCGATCTTTTCTTCCAGAAGGCGATTCGCGTCCCGGACGGCAAAGCCCATGTCGCGGAAGGCTCTCCCCAGAAGCCCCACTTCGTTCCGCGCGGACGCCACCGCCAGGAAGGCCCCGCCCGAAAGAGCGGCGTACTCACCCCGGGACAGCGCCCCGGAGACGTTGCGGAGCACACCCAGCGGCTCGGCGACGCTTCGCCTGAGTACCAGGGTCACCACAATCATGAAGGCGAGAAAGAGCAGCACGCCGAACACGAGGACGAGCCGGGCCGACTCGTGGGCCCGGGCGAGCAGCTCCGCCCGGGGATAGGCGGCGACGAAGAACCATTCCGGCCCGGGCATGCGCGCCACGGCAAGATAGAGATCGCGGCGCTCGTCCCGGACGATGCGGGGCGCCTCGCCCTCTCCGGGCGCGTTCGCGGAGACGAGGGCGTACTGAGCGGCGAGGTCCGGATCATCGAGCTTGTCGATGCTCAGGATTCCCCCCTCTTCCTTTGCCTTGTGCAGCCGGTCGGGATGGGCCACCAGCTTGCCGTCCGACGTGACCACGAAATTGTAGGCGCCCTCGGCATCGTCCATCTTCCGCGCCACCAGGCGCTCCATGAGATCGTCCAGGGTGACGTCCACGCCGGGCGTAACCAGATGCCGCCCCTCATAATCCACGGGAAGCTGGTAGGTGATCATCCAGTGTTCCGCGGTGAGATCATAGTAGAGCCCGGTCCAGCCGGGCTTCCGCTCGGGGTTGAACTCCTGGAGCGTGGATCTGATCACCGCGCCGTCGGTCATGACCAGGTCGGCCCGGGCGGTGAGCCCCCAGGGCTCCTCGGGCCAGTAGATGACCATGCCGTTTTCGGGCATGGAGACGTAGAGGTTGGCGAAACGATCGATCCGGGCGGGGCCAAGGCGGGTGACGAGAAAGTACGACAGGAGCAGGCGGCGGCGGAAATCCTCGTCGAGCGTCTTCTGGTTGTTTCCCACAAAGGCGGAAATGCCCCGGAAAAACAGCCCCTTCGCCGGGGCCGTGCCGTCGAAATATTTCCGGCGGAGCCGGACGGCCCCGGCGTCGTCCCGGAAAAAGTAGGTCCAGAATTCCTCCTCGGAGAAGGAAACGTCCGAACGGTAGAGGTCGAGGAACTCCTTCGCGAGGATGCGCAGGTCATCCCGGGCGAGATCGAAGAGAAAGCGCTCACTCTCCACGCGCCCCGCGGCGAAGTCCGCCAGGTTCTCCAGCGTCTGCTCCTCCCGGGCGACAAAAAGAGTCCAGTACCCCAGGCCGGTGATGACCACCATCAGCAGCACCGCCCACAGGGAGACCCGCAGCGCCACTTCCTTCGCCAGCGACCCGGCGAAACCGCCGAAGCCCTCTTCCCGCACGGGGGGGCTCGGCGCGTTTTTCCCTTCCCCGGCCCGGCCAGCCTCCGGGAGCGTTTCCTCCACGCCTTGCCCATCTCCGGGATTTTCAAACGCCGAAGCGCCGCGGATCGTTCCGTTCTTTTCCGTCATTCCTTCTCCCTCTGTCATTGCATCACTCTTCGCCATTCCGTCTCTCTTCGTCATTGCGTCGCTCTTCTCCATCCCGAATCCTCTCTCTTTTTCTCGCTCCCTGTTCTTCCGGTGTCCCTCGCGCTCCATGTCTTCAGTCCTCATATCTACGAACCTTCCGGTTTTCAGATCCTCAGACACCCTGCTCCTTCAGAGTCCCGGGCCTTCAGGCCCTCCGCTCTTCAGGTTCGCAGGTCCTCCGGTTCACGAGTCTCTCAGGCTCCGCTTGATCGTCCCCACGCAGCAATCGAGGAAACATGCGCAGGACAGTCATGGGAGTCTGCAGCCCACGCACAGGTCAGGCACGTCTCTTCGCCCGACAGGGCAAAGACTTTCGACTCACGCGAAGCACATCTCAGCACCCACCAGGAGTCTACTCCGGAACCATTTAAGTCTACCGGAAAGGACGGAAAAAAGAAAATCCCCTTCTTGAAACACCAACGGAGGAAGGGATAGACTAGCTCCATACACCCCAGGAGGCTTCGCCCATCATTCCCGAGGCGAACTCCCCCAGGAGATAGACTAGCTCCACACATACCGGGAAGCTTCGCCCCGGAGGAGCTGCTGGCGATCCCTCGACGCACTTTTCCGGGGGAGGCACGTGGCGGAATTCAGCCTCGTGAAGCGTGTCTCTCCGGCCCCTTATGAACGAAGACGGCCGCGGAAACGAACATCTTTCCGTGGGTGAGGGTGAGGCGAGAACGGGCACAGGGCGGGAGGCCGCGAAACGACAGGCCTTCCGGTCAGGGAAGAGGCAAAAACATGCGGAAAGAACGACGAGGAGGGACATGACGGCGATGACGCACAACGGAACGGCGACAGAGGCCGCGGCGGCGCGGAGCGGAGACCCTCGGAAACCGCTGCGGCTCCTTTTTCCCCAGTGGCAGGGATCGGGCGACACCTTGGCGCTCCATCAGGGCGCACTGCTGCTGCGGGAGCGATTCTTTGCAGACGGAGCGTGCCTGGAAGTTCCCGTTCCGACCGGAGGAGAACGGCGTCTGGAAGCGGGCATCCACGGACGCTCCGCCCTGCTGGAACAGTTGCGAACGGCACGGGAGCTGCTCGCGAAAGCGGCTCCGAAGCGGATCTTCACCATCGGAGGGGACTGCGCGGTGGAACTCGCTCCCCTGGCGTATCTGAACGCCCGCTGCGGCGGGGATCTGGCGGTGCTCTGGTTCGACGCCCACGGCGACCTGAACACCCCCGAGTCGTCTCCGAGCGCCGCCTTTCACGGCATGCCGCTCCGCTGTCTCCTCGGCGAGGGAGACCCGGCCTTTACGGCCCTCTGCACGCCCTGGCTCGAACCGCACCAGGTGGCCCTTGTGGGCACCCGGGACCTCGATCCGCCGGAGGAAGCCTACGTACACGCCGCGGGCATCCAAGTCATTCCCCCCGCACCGTCCGGAGCGTGCCTGGAGTCCATCGGGCGTTTTCTCGAAGGCACAAAGGCCTCGTCGGTCTACATCCATCTGGACCTGGACGCCATGGACCCGGCGCGCTTTCCCCACTGCCTCTGCCCCACTCCGGGAGGATTCGCCCCGGAGGAGCTGCTGGCGATCCTCGGCGCGCTTTTCCGGGAGAGGCACGTGGCGGGATTCAGCCTCGTGGAGTTTGCCCCTCAGGAACCCCGTGCGGCGGAGTGCCTGGCGTCCTTTGTCGCCCTGGGCGACTCCCTCCGCTCCCTGTAACCTCCCCTTTCCGCCGTCTCCCCCGGGAACGGACGCGGCGGCAGTGTTTCCCCGTCAGAAGCGCCGGAACAGGAACAGAAGCGGCGCCAGCAGCAGTGCCGCCGGAAGCGAGACCGAGGGAATGCCGCATCCCGACCCGCCTCCACCCTCGGGCGTGCCCGTGGTGGCGACGGGGGCACCGAGCAGCACCGACGCCCGGCGGAGCGAGACGAATCCATCCTGCACGCCATCGAGGTCGAAGGAACCGCCGTCCTCGAAGGTCCATTCGAGCTGTGTGTCCCGGGCGACGAACCCGCGGCTCTCCGGGCTCTCCTCCTCGTCGCCCACTCCCGCCTCCCACTGCCCCGTCTCGTTGTTCCAGAAGAAGAGCGACCAGCGGTAGGACACGCCTCCCTGTTCGTCCTTCTCCGAATCGAGGGTGATCTTAAACTCTTTTCCGTCATCCAGCATTTTCAGGCGTATCTCCCACGCCTCGCCCACCTGCACGACCTGCACGCCGTCGGTGTCGATAGTGTTGCCCAGAATCAGCCACAGGAACCACTGCGGAAAGACAAATCCCTTCGGCAGCGCCCCTTCGAGGACGCGGAGCCCCGCAGGAACGGGCGTGGGACTCGTCACCCAGGACCCTCCCTCCAGCAGGGGCGTGGGTTCCAGAAGATCCGACGGTGTGGGCAGCGGCGACACCGACGGTGACGGCGAGGCCGAGGGTGACGGCGTCGCGGAGGGGGAAGAAGACGGTGTGGGCGAGACGGACGGCGTCGGCGACGGAGATGCCGTGGGAGATGCCGTCGGCGACGGTGTGATAATGGTTGCCCAGACGAGGAGGTTGCCGCTGAGGTCGTACTGGTAGACCTTGCCGTCCCCTGTTCCGGTCACGAGAATCCGCCCCGAGCCGGGATGATAGGTGATGCCCTCGCACCAGGTGGACGTGCCGGCGAACACCGTTCCGCTCGTCGGATCCCCCGTTCCGAAGCGGACGATCTTGTTGTTCTCCGTGTCCGTCGTGTACATGAGCCCCGTGCTCCCCACGGCGATACCGTCCAGGGAACGGTTGGACGGGGACGACGTCTCCCCCTTCAATGTCCAGTTCGAGCCATCGTGCATGTAGACCTGGCTGGTCCAGCTCCCCGAAGAACCCGATGTGAACACCAGGTAAGGCTTGGCTCCCGTGTCGGCGGTACTGCCCCCTACCCGCTTCGGGTTCGTCATCGTCCCTGCGGGCTTGTCGGAGATCTTGGTCCAGTTCACGTCGTCGCTGATGTTGAACTGCCATTTCCAGACGGCACCGTTGGCATCCACCACAAAGAAAATGCGTGCCCCCTCGGCGGTCGAGCCTCCGCTGGCCATGCTCTTCGGCGGCGAGGCGAATCCGTCTCCCGCGGAAGGAAGCGCCAGCTTGCCGTTGGATTCGCCGGTCTCCAGGTCGTGGAGATAAATGGAGTCACTGCGGAGGAGGTAGTATTCCCCCCGTGCTCCGTCCACGGCGGAACCAAGGGGAGGGGTCGCGTCTCCGAGGCCCCGGCTCCCCGCCCGCTCCACGCCCCCGCCGCCGCCTCCACCGGAGGTGCGGCACACGTCGGGGCTGGCACAGACGAAACTCGCGTCCCGCGTCCCGTCCGCGAAGTAGCGCACCGCCTCCCATCCTCCGGCGGCCAGACAGGCCCCGGCCTGGGGCTTGTGCACGACGATGAAGCTGCCGTCCCCGCTCGCGGGATCGATCAGATAGGGATATCCGAGCCCCTGGGGCCCCGAGGCCTCACAGGGACCGCACGGCGCTCCCGCGCCGAAGAACAGCATCGTCACGACACCGCAAAGAACGCACAGCACACCGGGACGAACCGAACGCCGCATGCCCCATCTCCCTTCCCGGGCGATCCCGACAAGGATCACCCGCTCCGCAGACACACTCCAGGAAACACATTCCATCCCACACCGACAGCACACGACACAACTGTCCCTGCGGAATCGTTCCCCGCAGGTCCCCGTTTCGCCATCGGCAGCTCCGTGCGTCACTGCCGTTCCCCCATGCCGCGACCTTGCCGCACGCATGGAGTTTGCACTCCGAAAAGAGAGGAAAAACCGGAAAGAGAGTGTCATCTCGAAAAAACGACGATCCGAGGAACGATGTGACCGGACAGTGGCGTTTTTTCTTTTAACTCCTTTTCATGCTGCTCCACAATGACATAATGGCATCGAAGCTGTCAAAAGCAACGGCAGCGCCTTTGCGTCTCTCGGCGGTCGAAAAAGCCCCTCTTTTCACCGTTTTGCTCATGCACCGTCATGCGCAGCACGACACAGAGCCCTCTACGCCGCCGGAAAGGCGGAACGAGGGGCGCACGCGGCAAAAGAAACGTGATGACTGCGAGGAAAAAACAACGCGAAGAGAAAGAAATGCAAAGAAACACGAGGAAATGCAAAGAGACCTGGCGGAGCAGGAACGTGTCTTGTGAAGTCCATGCTCCTGGAGGCGTGCGAAGCGGAGTCTCCGCCGCCCTTCGTCGCTCCGGGCAACTTCCTCTCCCTGTAACCTCCCGCCGCCGCTTCCCTAGAGTTTACCCGTGGCGAGGGCACCAAGCAGCGGCGGAGACACTGTTCTTCCGGCTCCGCTTTTTAAGGTATAATTCGAACAGAAGGGTGTCACGGACGCTCGTTGCCGTTCTTGGAAATTCTTGAAAAAAGGAGGCCAAGCCATGAAAAAAACCAAAGGACACCCCCAGTGCAGGGATGTCCTCGTCTCTATTGCCGGCGAGGGAACATCCGTCAAGAGAGTCTGCCTCTCCGAGAAGAGACGCAGCATCATGAAGAAAATCATGGAGACCCGCAAAGCCGCCTTCGATGCCCTCGCCAAATATTGAGTGGCTGACGAGAGACGACATCTGGGAAGGCATCGCATTCCTTCAGGCGGAATACAGGGAAGACCCCATCCGCGTCATCAACTTCGGTCCCATTGAATACATCCTCAATCTCGAAGGACTTGCCTACCTTTACGGAGACGATCCGTTGCGCATCGCCGCCGCCAAGATCAGGACGATCATCAAAGGACATCCGCTCCTCGACGGAAACAAGCGTCTGGGAATGTTCCTCGGCAACTACTTTCTCGAGCTGAATGGCATCGCTCTCACGGCAGACGACGAGAGCTTCTTTGAGGTCGCCATCGGTCTTGCCTGTGGCGATTTTCGACATCGAAGACCTGTACGGATGGCTCGCCGGCAACACTGCTCCCGCACAAAACCTCTGAGTCCCTCCCCGGAATCGATCGCGGCGACGGGAGCACCCCGACCGCACGTGGATCAGGGAGATCGCGGTTCAAAGCGCCCGTCGAAGCGGCTACAGCTCCGCCCCGAAGGTGGGGAGCAGGGACTCCAGGTCAAGTTCCTCCAGAGAGTCGCTCCGGGCCGCCTGAAGCTCCCGCAGGGCCTCAAGCTCCGCCCGGGCGGCCCAGCGGGCCGCCGCCTTGTCCCCCGGCGAGGGGTCCGGGTTCGCCAGGGCCGCGCCGATCACCCGTGAGAGAATGCGGAGCTGCTCCTCCGGAGTGCGTCCCTTGGGCACACCGATGGTCACGTGCCCTCCCACGATGTAGCGCCGCCCGTCCGGCCCCGTGGCGTAGCGGTAGACCACGGGCCATCCCATACCCCCCGCGGAGGCCGCATGGGCCGCCTCGTGGGCGAGCACTTCCTTTTCTATCTCCCGAAAACGGCGGATCCGGGGATCCAGTTCCTCCGGAATGCTCTCTCCGCTTCCCGGCAGCGAAAGCGGCGCCGTTCCCTCGTCCTCCTTCGCACTGCGCCGTTTGTCCTGCGTGCGCCGTGCGGCGCCCGCCGCGAGAACCGCCGCGCTCAGATCCATGGGGCACCTCCTTCCACGAAAGCCTTGCTCTTCCGGCGCGTCCTCCCCGCCTCGGAGCCGGAGCAAAAGTCGGAATCGATGCCGAGGCTGGAACCGGAGCCGGAAACAGAGCGGAAGCGGGAACCAGGGTCGACATCAGAGCCGGAATCGGCGCCGCACTCAGAATCGAGGTCGGATTCGGAATCAGGATCGAAATCGGCGGCAAAGCCGGAGCCGGAATCAAGTCGGATTCAGAGTCAGAACCGGAACCGGCTGCAGCATCAGGATTGAAGCCAGGGCCTAAGCCGGAATCAGCATCAAGGTCACTCTCGGCGACAGAGTCAGAGTCGCTACGCGAGCGCGCCGGAACGATGCGCTCCTCCATTCCCTATCAGTATAGCAGAGCAGCGCGCTTTTCCAAAAAATCCGCACAGACATCCTCCTCCGCACATCCTGCCCATTCTGGGCACGCTCCGCATGGCGCAACGGTTCATCAGGGGATCTGCACTCCCGCGTCCGGTAACCGCGCATGCCGCGCATGCCGCAACGAATCTCCCGCCGGCAATCCCCTCCCCCACCGAGAAGAAAAACCCGCGCCGGATTTTCCGCCCAGGAGATCCTCTCTCACCCGAAGCATCCTCTCCGGAGCACCCACAAGACGACCTCTGCAACGGCTTCCCCGCCCGAAGCATTCTCTCCCGCCCGGAAGGGAAAATCTGAGCTGGACCTCCCGCAAAAAGAGCGGTAAGGTAAATGTAACTGTCGCGCACAACGTTGCCCTTCCGGGGTGACCAACGGCAAGAACGGGGCGTGGGCATCGATGGCGTCGGGCAATCCCGCTCTTCCGCTCCGTGCACTGGAACGCCCCGCCCGGCTGAACCTGCCGGACACCTGTCCCAGAAAAGGGGTTCCGGGCGTCTTCGGTCACCCGCAGGGGCGGACGGGGCGTGCGACGCACTCCCCGAGGCGCAGGAAGCGGAAACCCGATGACACAATGCTGACGAAACACGTTTCGACGACGGAACCGGAGGTGCGGCACCGGACTCCTCTTTAAAATCCGCGATCCGGGGCGGCCAGGGAAAGGCCCGGCGACACGCACTTTCTATGCCGACAGAATCGCAACCTTTCAGGCTCCTCGCCGATACCGGTTGCGACGACTTTCTTCCAGGAGGCGAAAACGCATGCGCATCGACGTGGAACAGGCTGTCTTCGAACGGTTTCCCGGCTTTCGCCGGGCCGTGGTGGTGGCGAAGGATCTGGACAATTCGGGCGAGCCCGAGGCCCTTGTGGCGCTGTTGCGGGAGCAGGAGCGCCGCATCCGGGAGGACGCGACCCTGGAGGACTACAAGAACCACCCCCACATTGCGGCGTGGATGCAGGTCTTCCGCGACATGGGGCTCAATCCGAACCGCCACGCCCCCTCCATCGCGAACCTGATCAAGCGGGTCCGCTCGGGAAAGGATCTCCCCTTCGTGAACAAGATCGTGGCGATCTTCAACGCCGTGAGCCTTTCCTACGTGGGTTCCTGCGGCGGCGACGACCTGGGCGTCGTCACCGGGGACCTGCGCCTGGGCTTCGCCTCCGGGAGCGAGACCTACGTTCCCCTGGGCCAGCCGGACCAGTCGGAGCACCCCGTCCCGGGGGAGGTCATCTATTACGACGCAGGCAACGGCAACGTGTTCTGCCGCGTCTGGTGCTGGAAGAACGGCGACACGAGCAAGATCACTCCCGAGACCCGGGCGGTGGCCATCAACGTGGACGGCATGACTCCCGTGACCGCCGCGGACGTGCTCGCCAAGGCGGAGGACGTGGCAACCCTGGTGCGCACCCACTGCGGCGGCACCACCTCGATCCACCTTCTCGATCCGGAACATCCGGGCTTCGAGATCGCCTGAGGCGCACGTTTCCTCCGGACCGTTCAGCGACAACAAAGGCGGTTTTCGAAAAGCAAGAGACGTGGAGATGCGTCTGTCGCTTCATCGCCATGCGGCAAGAAAGACCGTTCCGAAACCGACGGGAGGCGAGACGAGGGAATGGGCATAGGAAGGCTTCGTTCGGGCCTGGCGGCCCTGGGAATTCTGGCGGCGGTGTCCGCGGCGCTCGTCGTGACCACGGAACTTCCGGCGGCTGCGCCCGCCGGAGCGGCGGAACGGCATCTGGCCATCGCCACGGGCAGCAGGGGAGGAACGTATTTCCCCGTGGGGGAGATCCTCGCCAAGCACTTCAACGCCGCCCTGGGGAACAGGGGTTTCCGCTGGTCCGCCCGGCTCTCCGGAGGCACCGCGGAAAACCTGGAGCTGCTGAAAAAAGGCGATGCGGCGATGGCCATCGCCATGGCCAACCTCACCGGGTTTGCCGCCACGGGAACGGTGCGCTACCAGGGAAACCGAATCCCGAACCTCCGCTACGTTCTGGGGCTGTGGCCCGACGTGACGCAGTTCGTCTGCCGCGCCGACGCGAAAATCAGGACCTGGAGCGATCTGAGGGGCAAGAGGGTCGCCGTCGGCCCGCCCGGCTCGGGGACGGAGTTCTCCAGCGGCGTGCTCCTCCAGGCACTCGCGGGGCTTTCCTGGGGCGACATCGTTCCCGTCCGGCTCGGCTACGACGAGGGAGCGCAGGCGCTCCGGGAAGGCCGGATCGACGCCTTCAACGCCGAGGCGGGCATTCCCACGAAAGCCGTGGCGGAGCTTCTGGAGACCTCGGAGGAGGTGACCTTTCTCGAATTTTCCGAAGAGGACATGGCACGGCTCGCCGCCGCGGCCCCCTTCTACGCCCGGGTGGTCATCCCCGAAGGAACCTACCCCGGACAGGCGGAGCCCCTCGGCGTGGCGGGCATCAGGTCCGCGCTTCTGGCGGACGAAGGCCTTCCCGAGAACGTGGTATACGACATGCTCACGGTCATCTACGCCCGAAAAGAGGCAATGGCGAAGGAGCACGCGGCCTTCACCAAGGTGGACTACGACAACCCTCTGGCGGGGCTTTACGGAGCGCCGCTTCACCCCGGAGCAGTGCGCTTCTTCACCGAAAAGGGCGTGCGCATCCCCCCGGAACTGCTGCCCTGAGGCCACTTCCCGGAAACGGGGAACGTTGCGCTTGAACTGGGCAGGCCGCACCGGATCGCAGGCATGGCCTCACTCGTCTGCGGAACGTTCCACCCGGTCATCCGACTCCTCCGGCCGGAGGCGCTCCGCCTTGGGGATGTCGCGGAGCCTGCCCGTGCGGGGATCGCACTGCGGAATGCGATGACGATCTTTCGCCGACGACGTGATCTCCGCGGTTGCCACCCGCCGCGTCCCGGGGCTGACCCGGGGGAAGGGGCAACGCGCAACATACTTCGGAGCGCGTAAGGCGCCTTCGGGCGCTGCTCCGGCAGACAACCGGTGATCGCCTTTTCCGAAACAGCGCAAAGAGGCGAGGCTCTTCCTCCGAGGAATGCCTCGCCTCTCCAAAACGGAACCTGACGGACCGCCCCGGTCGGAAGAGCCTGCGTCCTCCCCGGGGTACAGGTGAAACGGCGCCTCACGCCTTTTTCCGGGGAACCCCCTTTGCGGGAAGGGCCGGGGCTCCCGTCGGCGCTGGAACGAGCCCCGACTCCGCTCCGCCCACGCTGAACTGCGACAGAAGCTTCTGGATCCG
>Ga0228536_1000417_pt1 | contig 84021 bp, 99 predicted proteins | sample SJ1Smetagenome_FD_168611 | JGI IMG/M metagenome (GOLD analysis project Ga0228536, IMG submission 168611) | Enriched culture of PCE-dechlorinating microbial communities from Ithaca, New York, USA - SJ1.S | ecosystem: Engineered > Modeled > Simulated communities (microbial... > Unclassified...
TTGAGGGTTATACTTTGTTTGACTGTTACGGTCATTGGAAGTTCCTTTCTTTTCGTTTTTCGCAAAAACTTATTGTATTGGAACTTCCTCTTTTTTTCCTTGACTACGGACTTTTGAAACGCACACCCCCTCAACGTCTCAATTGACTTTTGCTTCCCTTTCCGCTATCATAAAAATTGCTCAGGTCAGTCGGGTGTGCGCGCCGCCAGCTTTGGCGGTGAGGAAAGTCCGTACACCACAGAGCAGGAAGCCAGGTAACCCCTGGAGAGGCGCGAGCTTCTGGATCGGGCCACAGAAACATACCGCACGCGCGAGCGTGTCAGGGTGAAAAGGCGGTGTAAGAGACCACCGGCACCGGCAGTAATGTCGGCGGCCAGGCAACCCCCTTCCGGTGCAAGGTCAAACAGGAGAAAAGCATCTTCGGATGCCAGCGCTGGCTCGGCACTGTTGATCCCCGGGTAGACCGCTTGAGCAGCCTGGTGACAGGCTGTCCAGATAGATGCACATCCCCGACAGAATACGGCTTACAGACTGACCTGAGTGCTTCGCCGTATCGATCGGGAGATTAATTGCCCTTCAACCTGCCGTGAAAATCAAAAACTGCCTTCACGCCCTCCGCCTGTTCCCTCTCATCTGTGCTCTGCTGCTCAGCGCCTGCTCCACCCAACCAGATAATTTCGTAATTATCCTCATCCCCTCCTCCGGCGCCTTCCTGCCAGTCAACCAGGAAACCCATATTATTTCTCAGGTTGTTGCCAGGCGCGGTTGGTCGCGATTGGAGCTGTACGTGAACGGCGAACTGACCCGGGTGGACAGCGCCGCCGTGAATACAACCCGCTCAGCAATCATCAAACAGCCCTGGGTCCCGACGGCGCAAGGCCCCGTGCTCATCACCGTGGTCGCGGTGAACGCGCGCGACCGCCGGATTGCCAGCGCGGAGGTGGCGGTGCTGGTCGGTTCTCCCAGCTCCACCGCGCTGCTCCCAACGCCAACACCAGGCACCACGCCGCTGCCCAGCCCCACACCTTGCGAACCGCAGGCTGCCCTGCTGCAGGATGTCACCATTCCTCCCGGAACCCTGCTGCAAGCCGGGCAAACCTTTACCAAAACCTGGCGCGTGCAGAATACCGGCGCCTGCCCCTGGAACGGCTATCAACTCGTTTTCATCCGCGGCAGTTTACTGGGTGGGAAAAGTCCAACCCGCGTCAGGGACCTGGCGCCCGGAGAAGTTGCAGATATTTCCGTGGAACTCAGCGCGCCCAGCTATCAAGGGGATTACGCCGGGGTTTGGCGTTTACAAACCGAAAAAGGCAGCTTGTTTGGGCCGGAATTCAGCTTCAGCATCCGTATTCCACAGCCCACTCCAACCCGCACCCAAACCCCAAGCCCCTCCGCCACGGTCACCCCAACTTTAACCTATACGCAGACTAATAACCCGACCTGGACCAGCACACCAACCCCGCCGCCAAACCCAACCGGCACACCCACCCCCACGCCGCCTGGCTCCGAACCTTGAAACAAAGGCCAAGAATAGCAGCGCGCGGGTGATTTTGACACCCGCGCCTGCAGCGATTTTTTTCAATTCTGGCTGTCAAACCATGTGAAGCCAGGTCCTTGTCATCAGAAAGCTCCGAGCCTGCTCAGTTGACAATTAAATCCTCCAGTGAGCGTTTTGGCACATGGTGCACACCTTCCCCGTCGCGATAATACTTGATATCCCCCGCGCTGCCCAAAGCCTCGATAACTACTTTCTCTGCCGGCTTGCCAAGCGCGAGCACCACCAGAACCTCAAGGTAAGCGGGTAACTCCAAAAGCGCCGCCAGCTCATCCCTTCTCACAGAGCTGAGTATACAGCCTCCAAGACCCAGCTCGGCTGCGCCTAACATGATGGTCTGCGCGGCAATACCCGCGTCCATATCAAACTGCTGTTTAATGCGTTCATCCCCAAGCACAATAATATAGGCTGCCGGTCTTTCCCCTTCCGCGGGCCCCGCCCAATCCCGCAGGTAGCCCGCGAACTTCAGGAGTGGAAAAATCTGGTCTGTCAGGTCCTTCTCACCGACTACAAAGAATTTCAGCCCCTGCAGATTGGCTGAACAAGGCGCCAGCCGCGCCAAGTCCACCAGTTCCACAAGCGTCTCACGCGGGACGCGAACCGCTTCATCAAAACGACGGTAACTTCGGCTTTTAGACACCAAATCCTTAAACATCTGAATCACCTTTCTTTGAACGCGAACTACTGTGGTTTACCAGAAAGTACGCGGCGGCGAGCAATACCAAACCGCCCCCATCAAAAATTATATAGCGGATAATGCTTGCGCGAAGAACCGCGTGCTCAGACCCAATCGTTCCCAGCAGCCAGCTTTCGCCAATCAAGCCAATTGTTTGCATCAAAATTGCCTCAAGCAAGGAGATTTTACGCCTCACCGGATTAATCAGGGCGAACAGATACGGTACCTGCCACATCAGGTACAAAATCCCGACGCCTGCCACTGCCGCTGCCCCCGGGACGCCGCTGAGCTCGAATCCCGCGCTGAAAACCCGCGGATTTATCAGGTACGCAACAGCCGCCTGCAAATTAAGCGCCACTACAACCCCTATAAGCGCCCTGGCTATCCAAATTCTGGTCCGCGAAGCTGATTCCAGGTTGGCGTTCATCCGCTGCCTCGTGTCTGTTATTCCTGCTAATCCGGCATTACGATGCCGTCGCGCACGCGCCAGACTTCGTGGTTTCGCGTAAACTCGGGGGAAAACATTTCCAGGTCGGTGGAGGTGAGCAGAGCCTGCTCCACCTGACCCAACACGACAAGCAAATCCGCGCGGCGCTGTGGGTCCAGCTCCGCCATAATTTCGTCCAGCAAGAGCACCGGCCACTCACCAGTCCTGGCGTGCATCCACTGCACCTCAGCGAATTTAAGCGATAACAAGGCGGTCCGTCCCTGCCCTCTGGAGCCGAAATCGCCCAGGTCTATGCCGCTGCCGATGAACCGGAATTCATCCCGGTGCGGCCCGATGGAAGTCATACCGCGGCTGATGTCCTCCCGATACGCCGCGTGCAAGGCCTTGCGGAAGCCCGCCTCCAAGTCCTCCACGGAAAGCTGCGAGCGGTCGACCGCGGCTTGGACGGGGAGCGCCATCTGTCCTTTCGGTGCGGGGAGCGGTTCGTAGGCAGGTTTGTACAGCAGCCGCAGCAGTTCCGTTCCGCGGGTCAGCTGGTGATGTACCGCCGCTGCCTGTTCCTCCAGTTCCTTCAGCGCTTGGACGCGCGCGCGCATAATTTCCGCGCCGTGGCGTGCCAACATCTCGTCCCAGGCTTCCAATTGGCGCGTATCCCCCCCGCGTTCAGCCAGAATTTTGAGCAGCGCGTTGCGTTGATTCAAGGCTTTGGTGTAATCCGCGCTGTGCCTGGCGTAGCCGGGCTGGGCCTGCGCCAGCGCCTCGTCCAGATACTGCCGCCTGTCTGAGGGTGAGCCCTCAATAATGCGCGACATCTGGGGTAAGAAGCTGACAGCATTAAATTGACCGTAAACCTCGCTCAGGCGTTTTTTTACGCCGTCCAGCAGCACTTCCTTACGGAAGCGCGGGGCGTTCGGGCTTCCGTTGAATTCCTGAATGAAGCGTACTTCCAGGGTGTGGCTTCTCAGCCCGCGCTGGTATTCCCCCACAATACGCCCGACCAAAACCGGTTCGGGCTGCAGATTGAAATTTAACAATTGGCGGTCGGCCGCCGCGTAAAAAGAGGAGAAGTTCGCCAGGTAAGCAGCGGCTTCCAGGATGGTTGTCTTTCCCTGCGCGTTGGAACCAGCCAGAAGGATAACCTTGCGGGGGATTTGCAGGTCCAACCGGGAAAAAATCCTGAAGTTTGTCAGCGCGAGCCTGGTGAGGTACATCAGTCCTTAATCTGTTCCATCTCTTCAGGTGTGGGCTGGAACACGCGAGTCGCCCGGTCAATGTAGAGAACGCCGTTCAGATGATCAATTTCATGTTGGAAAATGCGCGCTAACCAACCGCTGGCTTTCAGCTTTATAGGTTTGCCGAAACGGTTCTTTGCTTGCACGGTAACCGCCTCAAATCGCTCAACCTCTCCCGCCAAACCCGGAACAGAAAGGCAGCCTTCTAAGTCAGTAACGGTTTCTTCAGATTCCTGGACAATTTCAGGATTCACCAGCACATACTTTTTCGGTCTCGCGTTTTCGCGCTCGTCATCGGTGTATTCCACGACCACCACGCGCTGCGATTCACCAATCTGAGGGGCTGCCAAGCCCACTCCCGGCGCGTCCCGCATCGTCTCAAACATATCGTCAATCAGGGTTTGCAGGGTTTTGTCAAAAACCTGAACCGGTTTCGCTTTAAGCCTGAGCGAAGGCGCTGGATATTTAACAATCTCTCGTACTGCCACGTCTGCTCCACTAAATCTATTTCAATTTTATTGTACCTTACAGCGGAGGCGGGCTCAATCTTTTTGTAGGGTCTTGGGTTTGGGTTTGGGCATGATACACGCCAAACCAGTGCGCCACGCGTTCGCGTTCCGCGTCAATTTCGCGTTCGCGCGCGGCAGCCGCAGCGGCTTGCATCCGGCGGAAAATATCTTCCTGCACCTTTGAGGGTTGGTAAACATTATCAAAGGTGAGCACTTCGGTGGAGACGCGGATATAAACCGTGCCAAAATTCAACAGCATCGGGATTATCCCGCGCCGTTCGTATTCCACAGCCAATATCTTATCCAGAGGCGCGCTCCGTCTGGATTCCCGCCCGAGCGGTTTTCGGTCAATATCAACAACCTGGTCGGGAGTGAGGCGGTAAATGTCATTGCGCCAGTCCGCGTAGGTATACGCAAGCCATAAAGAAGCGCCCGCGCTGATTAGCGCACCGAAAAACACTGAGGTTTTATAAGGCAGGAGGGTAATATGCCAGGTGAACGCGGCGATCAGCAAAATAATGCCGCCAGCCAGCGCCAGCATGGGCAGAAACGCTTTTTTCAACAGCACAAACCAATGTTTCCGATAGGTAGTTACCCCGCCGATTTCATAGCGCGCCTTAAGAAAATCGCCAAATATCCAGGCAAAAAAGCTCTTTTCACGCGCTGGCAAATCTTCTTCCCTGGGCAGATTGACCGGCTGTTTGGCCTCCACAGGCAGCGTGCCGTCCGTCCCACCCAACTTCTGGCGCAGAGCCGCGTGCATTTTTTCCTCTTCAAAAACAGCTTCTTCAGTCTGTCGATGATGCCAGAAAACATCCACCAAATGTTCAATGATATCCGCGTTTGCCACCCTGTTGAAACGCACGTTGCCGATGATCGTGCGCACAACCACATCCGCGTATCCCATGACTCTGCCGGTTTGCGTGCTTTGCACGCCCACCGAGACGACCATACCCAACGGCGTTTCCTGCCTGGATTCGTAGAAGCCTGACACTTTTTCCACCCAAACCATGCGGTGGTTGGTAATAATGTAATAATCATTCGCCCAGTTGTGCAGGTTCCAAGCCAGCCAAAGCAGACACAGGATAAAACCAACAATGAATAGCGGCACGGTAATATCCGGCCGATGGGTTCCGAGCCAGGCGCCGACTGCCACCAATGCCGTGAAGCCCATCAACGGCAGGAGTAGGCTCATCAGCAGGAATACAGGATGTTTGCGGGTAATGAATTGTACCTGCTCATCCTTTTCAATCCAAGGCATGCGCACGCGCTCCGACAACTGCCTGCTCTGCAAAAGCACGGAGCGCGCCATCGCTGCCCTCGGATTACTTTGCAGGGCGTCCCGAAGCAGCTCGTCAGGGAGATACCAAACAGCGCTTTCCATCAGCGCCCGTGCGGTCTGTACAAAAGCTGTCAGGCCGTCCAGGCGCTCATCGCCAAACAGTTCTCCCCGCAGGATTTCGCGGCTTTTAGTGGGATTTTCGGGGCAAACAAGCTCTATCTTCCCTGCAGCGAGTAAAAAAGCGCCGTTTACCTCACTTCCAGCCTCATAAAGCAGATTACCCGCCTCAAGCGTAAACAGGCGCGCTTGAGCGCATAATTCCTGCACAGCTTTTTCATCCAGCAGGCTGAGCAGCGGGTGGCCGGATAATAGTCCTTTCAGGTCATTATTCTGGGCGTGCATGCTCTCACATCTCCGCTTTCGCGACAATCCGCTGGGAAACCAATTCCCTGGCTAAAAGAACCGCGGCTGCCGGCTTTGGCCGGCAGCCCTGAGGTTTTTCACCATTTCAAGCATTGGGCCGGGTATCTTCCGAGGCGTTCTTTTCCTTTTTAACGAAGCTGAGGCCGTTGTCTGGTTCCTTATCCACCAGGACGGTATCCCCGGGTTGATATCCGCTTGCTAAAAGCTGGGTTGCCAGCGGGCTTTCCAGATATTTTTGCATGGCGCGTTTGAGCGGCCGGGCGCCCAGGAGAGGGTCGTATCCTTGATCCGCCAGCCAGGACTGCGCGGCGAGGCTGACTTCCATTTTTACGCCGTAATCATCCAGACGTTCCTGAAGTTCCGCCAGCTGCAGGGTGACAATCCCCATCACGTTTTCGTGACTCAGCGGTGAGAACATAATAATATCGTCAATGCGGTTCAGGAATTCGGGTCTGAATGCGCCTTTCAGTGCCTTCTGGATTTTTTCCTGCGACTGTTTTTCGTCTTCGTCATCCGTGCTTTCCAGGAAGCCGAGCGCGCCGCCGCGTTTGACGAATTCTGTGCCAAGGTTGCTGGTCATAATTAACACGGTATTGCGGAAGTCAACGATGTGCCCCTGACCGTCAGTAAGGCGGCCGTCGTCCAAAATTTGCAGGAGCGCGTTCCACACCTCTGGATGGGCTTTCTCGATTTCATCGAAGAGCACCACGCGGTACGGACGCCGGCGCACGGCTTCGGTGAGCTGCCCGCCCTCTTCATAGCCAACGTAGCCGGGGGGAGCGCCAAAAAGGCGCGAGACCGTATGCTGTTCACGGTATTCGCTCATATCTATGCGCACCAGAGCGTCTTCATCGTCAAACAGAAATTCCGCCAAAGCTTTGGCCAGCTCGGTTTTCCCAACCCCCGATGGTCCAATAAAAATAAACGAACCGTTTGGTCTGCGCGGGTCTTTCATGCCCGATCGCGCGCGCCGGATGGCATCCGAGATTGCCTTGATGGCTTCGTCCTGTCCGATAATCCGTTCGTGCAAGCGGTCTTCCATGTGCAGCAGCTTTTCGGCTTCGCTTTCCATCAGTTGGGTCAGGGGGATTCCAGTCCACTGGTGAATGACATCCGCGATGTCATTCACGTCAACGACTTCATCCAGTTTTTGTTCAACTTCCCACTTTTCACGCTGGGCATTAAATTCCTGTTCAAGGCGCAGCCGCTCCGCTTTCATCTTCACCGCGCGTTCGTAGTCGCGTTCCACGCTGGCTTGTTCTTCTTCGGCTTCCAGCTGGTCAATTTTCCGCTTCTGCTCCCGCAGGGTTTCAGGCATGGAATACAACGCGACGCGCAATTTTGCCGCCGCCTCATCCATCAGGTCAATGGCTTTGTCAGGCAGTTTGCGCTCGGTCATATAGCGGGAAGAAAGCTTCACCGCGGCGCTGAGGGCTTCATCCGAGATTGTAACTTTGTGATGGGCTTCGTATCGGTCCCGCAAACTGCGCAGCATCAGGATAGTGTCTTCAACGCTGGGTTCTTCCACAAAAATCGGCGCGAATCTGCGTTCAAGCGCGGAGTCTTTCTCAATATATTTATGATATTCATCCAGCGTGGTTGCCCCGATGCACTGCAAGTCGCCCCGCGCGAGAGCGGGTTTGAGCATGTTCGACGCGTCCATTGCGCCCTGGGCTGCCCCCGCTCCAACCACGGTGTGCAATTCATCAATAAACAGAATGACCTCGCCATCCGACTTTTGTATCTCGTCAATAGAAGCCTTCAGGCGCTCTTCAAATTCCCCACGGAAGCGCGTCCCGGCAATCATCGCGCCCAGATCAAGCGAAACAACCCGTTTGTCTTCCAGGATTTCCGGCACGTCATTATTCGCGATCTTTTGCGCCAGGCCTTCCACGATTGCGGTTTTCCCAACCCCGGCTTCGCCAATCAACACCGGGTTGTTCTTGGTTCGGCGGCATAGTATCTGAATTAACCGGGAAATTTCGACTTCCCGCCCGTAAATCGGGTCCAGCTTGCCATCGCGCGCTGCCTGGGTCAGGTTGCGCGAAAACTTATCAAGGGTTTTATATTGTGTACTTTCGCGGGTTTCACTGACCTTTTTGCCGCTGCGAATTTCAGTCACCGCGTCCAGAACCTTGCCGTGGTTTACCCCATAGGATTCAAGGATTCGCGCCAGGGCGGTGTTGCGTTCTGCCAATATGGCAAGAAACAGGTGCTCCGTGGAAATATATTCATCTCCGAAGCGGCTGGCTTCGGTTTTGGCGAGGTCTACTGCCATCTTCACGCGCGGAGTCATAAAAACCTGTCCGGTTGTGCCGGCGAAAATATTGGCTTTCGGGCTGGTTCGCAACAGATGGTCAATGCTCTCTGCCAGCGCTCCCGCGTCAATTTTCAGGATATCCAGAATCTGAGAAACCATACCTTCGGGCTGCTCGATTAAAGCCAGCATGAGATGTTCGGTGTCAATTTGTGTGTGTCCATAGCGCTGAATAATCTCCGCGGCGCGCGCGGCAATATCCTGCGCTCTTTCAGAAAACTTGTCAAAACGCATCATAGTTGGGTTTCCTTAACCATATTATGTATCGCGACTATTGTGTTGCAATACTTGTTCCAGTTTATAGCGTACTGGATAGAAGTAAGAATTTAATTAACATTATTGAATTAGCATCGCGTCGCCGAAGGAATAAAAGCGGTATGCCTCTTTTTTTGCCGCTTCATAGGCGTTCAGGATGCGCTCCCGCCCGGCAAAAGCGCTGACCAGCATGATGAGCGTGGATTTTGGCAGGTGGAAATTCGTGATTAGCGCGTCAACCGCCCGAAAATGATATCCGGGCAAAATAAACAACCCGGTTTGCCCGCAATACGCCTCCACTTTTCCATCCTCGCCAAGAGCCGCGGCGCTTTCCAGCGTCCGCACCGAGGTTGTCCCAACCGCGACGACCCTTCCCCCCGCGGCTCGGACCGCGTTCACCTGCTCAGCCGTTTCCGCGGAAAGCTCACACCATTCCCGGTGTATCTGATGCGTGCCCGGGTCCGCTTCCGTGACCGGCGCGAAGGTGTCCAGTCCGACGTGCAGGGTAATTTCCGCTCTTTTGATGCCGGCATCATCAAGCCGCCTCAGCAATTCCCGGGTGAAGTGCAGCCCGGCAGTCGGCGCGGCAGCGGAACCCGGGACCTGATTGTAGACCGTCTGGTAGCGTTCCGGGTCCACAGTTTCGTTGTGGATGTAAGGCGGCAGAGGCACATGTCCCGCGGTCGCGTAAAAGCGCTCAATTGGCTCCTCAAAGCACACAACGCGCTTGGAGCCTTCCAGAACCGTGTCAATGCGCGCTCCGGGTCCGTTCTCAATCTTGAGCGATACGCCCTCGCGCAAACCCTTGCCCCCCACCAGGCATTCCCAGCATTTGCCGTCAATTTGGCGCAGCAGCAAGACTTCCACCCGCCCGCCGCCTGGGCTTTTTCTGCCGTATAAGCGCGCCGGAATTACCCGGGTGCGATTCACCACCAACAAATCCCCGGTTCTCAGGTAGCTGCCGATATTGTAGAAATGGTCGTGGCAAATTTCTCCGGTGGCGCGATTTAAGACCAGCAAGCGCGAGTGGTCGCGCGGTTCTGCCGGCGTCTGGGCGATAAGCTCAGGCGGCAAAACATAGTCAAAGTCATCTGTTTTCATGATTTCATGGGGAATTCAGCTGCCCTGATTAAACAGGGTCGGCTGTTCGCGGGTGCCGTTGTACGGTTTTCCCAGGTGCGCGTGCGCCAGAGGCGTCGCCACCCTGCCCTGGGATGTGCGCTCCAGGAAGCCGAGCTGCATAAGATATGGTTCGACTACGTCATTGATGGTATCCGCTTCTTCACTGACCGACGCGGCGACCGTATTCAGACCGACCGGACCCCCGTTGTACTTCTCGATAATGCACAGCAAGACGCGCCGGTCAAGTTCATCCAGCCCCATGCCGTCTATGTTCATCAGTTCCAGGCTTTCAACTGCCACCGCGGGGGTGATACAACCGTCAGCTCTGACTTCCGCGAAGTCGCGCACCCGCCTCAAAATGCGCAAGGCAATTCTGGGGGTACCGCGCGAACGGCGGGCAATTTCCAAAATGCCAGCCTGGTCGAAAGGCACATTCAACAGGTCAGCGCCGCGCCGGATAATTTGGGCAAGCGCCTTTTCGTCATAGTAATCCAGGCGATATACCGCCCCAAATCGTGCGCGCAAAGGCGCGGTCAGCAGCGCCAGGCGCGTGGTCGCTCCAACAACCGTGAAGCGCGGCAATTTAAGGCGCACAGATTTGGCTGCCGGTCCTTTGCCGATGATAATGTCCAGCGCGAAATCTTCCATCGCCGGATAAAGAATTTCTTCCACGTTGCGCCCCAGGCGGTGCACCTCGTCAATGAACAGAATATCACCGGCGTGCAGGTTGGTCAGGATGGCAGCCAGGTCGCCGGCGCGCTCAACTGCCGGCCCGGAGGTCACTTTGATATGCACGCCCATTTCAGACGCCAGAATGTGCGCCAGCGTGGTTTTCCCAAGCCCGGGCGGGCCGTAAAACAGGACGTGTTCCAAAGCTTCCCCGCGCTGCCTGGCGGCGTCAATCTGGATTTGCAGGTTCTGCTTCACCTGCTCCTGACCAATCAAGTCCTTAAGGGTGGTCGGACGCAAAGCAATGTCGGCCGGGTCGTCCGGCTGTTTGCGCCGCGCAAGGATGCTGTCGTTATCATTCGCGCTCATTGCCGGAATTATACCCGTTTTCGCGCCGGTAAACGCTCTGGAAGGCTGCGCAGACGCGCGCGTTTATAAGCTCTTCTCTGGGTATAATTGGCGTGTTTATTATTCGCTGGAAGATTTATCCGCTGCTTTGGAGGCGTTATATGAAACTTTCGCTGGTGGTACCGGTGTACAACGAAGAAGAAAATTTGCCCGAGCTGCTCCCACGCATCTATCAGGCGGTCGCCCCGCTTAATCTGGATTGGGACCTCACCCTGGTAGACGACGGCAGTCGGGATCAGAGCGCCGCGGTCCTCAAACAAATGGCCGCCGCTGACCCCGAACACGTCCGCGCGGTAATCCTCAACCGTAATTACGGGCAGACCGCCGCTATCACCGCTGGCATTGACCACTCCGATGGAGATATCGTCATCCTCCTGGATGCTGACCTTCAGAACGACCCAGCCGATATCCCGCTCCTGTTGGAAGAGTTGGATAAGGGCTACGATGTGGTCAGCGGCTGGCGCAAAAACCGGCAGGATAACAAGCTCACCCGCACCATCCCCTCCAAAATTGCCAACGGGCTGATTTCCAAAGTCACCGGGGTTCACTTGCACGACTACGGCTGCACGCTGAAGGCGTACCGACGCGACATTCTGAACAAAATCAACCTCTACGGCGAAATGCACCGCTTCATCCCGGTCTACGCCGCGGAAGCCGGCGGGAAAATCAGCGAAGTCGTTGTGCATCATCATCCGCGCATCCACGGCAAAGCCAATTATGGGTTGGAACGCATTTTTAAGGTCCTCCTGGACCTGATTACGATAAAGTTCCTGCTCAGCTATGCCAAAAAACCGATTTACCTGTTCGGCGGCGTTGGTCTTGGTCTGATGGCAGGCAGCTTTATCGTGCTTCTTTCGCTGGCAGTCCGCCGCGTGGTTGTTGGCACGCCTGTCCTGGGTTCTCCCTGGTTTCAGATCAGCGTAATGTCCTTCATCCTTGGCTTCATTTCCATTCTGTTGGGCCTAATTGCTGAGCTGCTGATGCGCACCTATTACGAATCGCAGGATAAGCGCACTTACGATATTCGCGAAGTCATCGAACAATAAAATAAATTGAAACTTGCCGCGGAATCTATTTAAGGTTGGAGCTGCTGCAATTTCTCTTTCAGCGCGTCCTGACCAAGCGGTATCAACAGCCGCGCGTTTTCATTGTTCCAGCTTAGAACCGGCTCATATTCCAACAGCATCGGCTGCAGAACCTGGGTCACCCAGGCGTCGTTTTCAATCCCAAAGGAATTAGCCTCCCCCTGAAGGCGGGTGGAAATAGTGTCGGTGATAATCGCCTTAAACCGGTGAGATCTCAGGTCCGTATAGAACCTCTGAAGATAAGGCTGGTTATTACCCATGGCCATTTCCATTAAAAAGACCTTTTCATATTCCGGCACGACGCGCACCCCCTGAAGCTCGTGAAAACTTAGCAGCTGGCGTTCTGAGATAAAGAGCACCTCGCCGGGTTGCGCCCGCAGCTGGTCCAAAACCGCTTGCATTCGTTTCACATCCGCGCGCTGGTCCGCCAGCTTTGCGTACCCCCAGGATACCGGGTGAGAAAGCGCGAAGTAGAGCGGCACCAAGGCTGCCAATATCAGCCAGAAAGGAACCTTCCCCGCGTTGGGTTCCGGCGGGCGGAGCAGTCCGTCCGGCGCGTACGCGCCGGTCAGCAGACTCCCCGCCGCGAGAAACCACAATACCAAGAACCCATCCAGGTTGTGCAGGTCGCCTCCCCCACCGATTTTCAGGCTCACCAACAAGCCGCCCAGGAAAAAAACAGACAGAATTCCTGTCAGCACCATCCAGCGCAGCCAATGCAGGCGCGGCAGCTGTTTTCTTTTAACCAGCTGCCCCAGCAGCCCCAACCCCGGCAGGCAAACCATCAAGACAGCCGGCAGAATGCCCAGCCCGAAGGTCGCGTTTGGCAGCAGGCGCTGCCAAATGAGCGCGGAGCTGAACGCGGAGTTGAACAAAGCGGGGTCCTCTCCAGAAACGCGGATGTAACCCTGCTGCGCCAGCCAGGCAGACCCAAAGCCCACCGCGGCCCACAACAAGACTGGCATCAGGTATCGCGGCCATTTTTTCCCATCAAAGGGTTGGTCCATCAGGTAGAGCAATCCAGCCAGCAAACCGGGCAGCGGCATCCAATTCAGGCGGCTGATGCCCGCCCACACCGAAGCCGCCACCACGAACGCCAGCGTGCGCCAGACTTTGTCCTTTCGGTACCCAAGCAGCACGAGGATAACGCACACCATCAAATGGTAGTACACCGCGCCCTGGAAGAAAAACAAAGCCCCCCAGATGGTCAGCAGTCCGATGGAGACGCCCTTATCCCTGCCAAAACGCCTGACGCACAGGTAAGCCCCCCAGGCGCTCATTCCCAGCCAAAGCAAAACCTGCCAGACGCGGTGCGCCAGTATGGACTTGACTCCCAGCAAAAACGGAAGCGCTTGCATCAGGTAGCGGGAAGGGTGCAAGACGGGCAGCGGTAGTTTCTGTCCATAAATCCGTTCAGAAAGAAACAACGAAGCGTTATAAAAGCGGCTGCCTTCAGACCAGCCCAAGGCAAACGGGCCTGCCTGAAGTTCAGGAAGAAACGCCGCCAGGCGATACAGCGCCCCGAAAATGAGCAGCGCCGTGATGAAACTGCGCTGGGGAACTTTGGGGTCCCTGACCGCCAGGAACAGCAGCGCCGCTCCGCCGCCAGCCAGAACCGCCAAAAGCAGCCTGCCAACATCGGAGTTAACCAGCTGGATATCCTGCGTGAAAAAGGCAGCCAGCAGCCCCAGTTGGAGCAGCGCGCTGAGTGCACAAGCCAGCCAATCCGGGATGCTCAGCTTCAGCTTGCCCGGCTTCCGCGCCAGCCGCCCGATAAGCCAGCCGCCGAGCGCCAGGAGCGGAATAAGCGCGGCAACCGCCCAATAAGAACGCCCGCGTTCAGCCCGATTCCCGACCAGATAAATCACCGCCAAACCCAGGCTGACGGTCAGGAATTGGTTCAGGAAGCTGTTTACCTTTCGGGTTTCCATTCAACGTTCCGTTTCATTTCTGGAGTCTTTATTCCCGCCGATAATGCCGCCAAGCACAAAAGCCCCCGGCAAGCTGCCAATCATCCAAACCACCCGCAGGATGACCGCCAGGGTGATGCTGGTGGAGGGCTGCAGTCCTCCCAAGGTTGTAAACAGATTGGTAATGGTAAGTTCCTGAAGCCCCAGCCCGTTAATGGAAACCGGGATGAGGGAAATGAAATAGGTCAGGCTCCATAAACCGGCAATCCTCCCCAATGAAATGCTTTCGCCCATTCCTTCGACCAAAATTTGCACAATGAGAAACGTCGCCAACATATGGACAAAAGTGAAGCCCAAAGCCTGCGCCAAAATGAGCGGGTGCCTGATCCAGAAACCAAAATTATCAAGGACCTTTTTTAAGGCGCGTCGGAGCTTTTGCGCCAAACCCGGAAAGAAAGTGGACAACGCCAGACCAGCGCCTGCGCCGGTGGCGGATTCCGCTTTGAGATAAATTCGAACAGCGGGAATCGCGAAAGGCAGCGCGAGCGCCATACCCGTCATCCCCACCAGCCGGTCCGCGACGAGCGAAGCCGTCGCCAGGGCGGTATCAATCCCCAGACGGACAGCGCCTGCCAGCCGCACGACATCACCGCCGATGGTTGTCGGGAGCACGTTGGAAGCAAACAGTCCCGCGAAGGTCAACCGCAGGCTGTCCTGCCAACGCACGCGCAGCGATTGCACCTGCAAGAGGGTATGCCAGCGCCCCCAGGTGGCCAGGCGCGAGGTAAAGACAAGCCCCAGCACCGCCGCTGCGCGCCAGAGCGAGATTTTCTTTACGGCCGCCCAGGTCTCCTCAGCGCCAATCTGTCTGAACAGATAATACAAAATCGCGATGGACAAAAAAGTACCCGCCCAGCGGATGATCAGATTCCAGTTGATTTTTTTGTCTTTTTTCATAGGGCAACGACTTCGGTCCCGCGCATATTATAACGCAGCTGGGGTTTTAGTCTCTATCTGCGATAAAATTCCTGCACAGAAACTAAGTTGCCGAGGAAACATGAAACTTCAAGCAATCAACCCATCCGCGCTTCTCGTAAAGCCTTACGAGCTGCTTAAACACTAGACACTGGTCCTGACCAGCGGCAGTTTTGACGAGGGGCGTTTCAATTCCATGGTCATCGGCTGGGGCTTTCTCGGTTCGCTGTGGAACAGACCCTGTGCGGTGGTGCCAGTCCGGCCCACGCGCTATACCTATGAATTGATTACCCGGTTCCCGGATTTCACGCTGTGCGCTTTTCCGGAAGCCTATCAAGATGACGTTCTATATCTGGGCACGCACTCGGGCCGGGATGAGGACAAACTCAGCCGTACCAGGCTCACCCCGCAAGCTTCAGAAATGGTCAGCGCGCCCTGTTTTGCCGAAGCAGAATTGGTGATTGAATGTAAGATAATCTACTGGGCGGATTTGGACCCAAGCCGCTTTTTGGATGACAGCATTGGACGCAACTATCCGCAGCAAGACTACCACCGTATGATGTACGGGGAAATGCTCGCTGTTCGCGGGATACCCAGGTTTATTGGCGCATGAAGCCAGCCTGCTGTCGTAATTTTCCTTTGAACCGCCAGTTTCCGGGCGTTTTTAGCAGTATAATGACATCAATAACGCGGAGGTTTAGGCATGCCTGATAAAAAAATTCGAGTTTTGATTGCCAAACCCGGTCTGGACGGTCACGACCGCGGCGCGAAGGTGATTGCCCGCGCGCTGCGGGACGACGGGATGGAAGTTATCTACACCGGTCTGCGTCAGACGCCCCAGATGATTGCCGAAGCTGCCCTGCAGGAAGATGTGGACGTGGTCGGGCTCTCTATCCTTTCCGGTGCGCACAACGCTCTGGTCCCCAGCATACTTGAAAAACTTAGAGAAAACGGTCAGGATGACGTGTTTGTTTTCCTGGGCGGCATCATCCCCGAAAGTGACATCCCCGGGCTGCTCGCGCAGGGCGTCACCAAAGTGTATGGACCCGGCACGGATACCCGCGTGGTTTGTCAGGATATTCGCGCCGCGTTGGCGGAACACGCCTGAGCTATGACTGAGTTTTCCGTGGAAGCACTCAGAAAGGGCGATAAACTTGCCCTTTCTCGTGTTTTAAGCCGCGTGGAAGCGGATGACGAAAGCGGGCGCGCCGCGTTGGACGCGCTCTTTGCCTTTACTGGCAAAGCGCACAAAATCGGCGTCACCGGCGCCCCGGGGGCTGGCAAGAGCAGCCTGGTGAACGCTCTCACGCAGCAGTTACGACGCGCTTACGCGGACTGCCGTGTCGCGATTATCGCCGTGGACCCCACCAGCCCTTTTTCCGGCGGCGCCATTCTGGGGGACCGCGTGCGCATGCCCGACCTGCAAAACGACCCCTTTGTCTTTATCCGTTCGATGGCAACCCGCGGCGCTCTGGGCGGGCTGGCGAATACCACCCTGGCATTGAGCCAGGTGTTTGACGCGGCCGGATATGATTACGTGCTCATTGAAACTGTCGGCGCCGGACAGGCGGAAGTGGATATCGTCAACCTTGCTCACACAACCATCGTCGTGGACACACCCGGCATGGGGGATGATATCCAGGCAATCAAAGCCGGCATCCTGGAAATCGCTGACATTCTCGTCGTGAACAAAGCGGACCTGCCCGGCGCGGACCAAACCTTCCGCAATCTTGTCTCCATGATAGAGATGGGCTACCGCGGCGCCAGCCGCGTCTTCAGCGGGCACCACCGGCAAGCGGAAACCCTGGAGGCTCAACCGGTGGAGCATGAAGGCTGGCTGCCGCCCGTCCTGAAAACCAGTGCGGTTAACGCGCAAGGCATTGAAGACCTGGAGCAAGCCGTCCAAAGGCATCGCGCGTATCTGCGGGCAAGCGGCGCCTGGCACGCGAAAGAAACCGGCGCCATTCGCCAGTCACTCAACAAACTGGTTATCGAAGAACTCAGCGCGAATTGGAAAAAGAAGCTGCCAGCAGGGCTCTACGAAACGATTCTTCAATCGGTCATAAAGCGGGAAATTTCGCCGCGTGCCGCGGCGCGCGCCCTCTTGGCGTATAATTCAGAATAAGAAAATTTTGCATTTATTGGAGCCATATTTATGGAAAAAACACCAATCAGAGACCTGAAAGAACACGTCGGAGAGGTGGTCAAGCTGCAAGGCTGGCTGCAAACCCTGCGCGACCAAAAGAGCATGCAGTTCCTCATCCTGCGCGACAGAACCGGTCTCGTTCAAATTGCTCACTGGAAAAAAGGCAATCCCGAACTGGCAGAGCAAATCTCCACCCTCGGCACCGAATCAGCCCTGACGGTCACTGGCAAGGTGGTTGAAAACGAAGTCGTCAAGCTGGGCGGCATCGAAATTCAGCTGGAAAACCTTATCGTCGAAAATAACGCTGAAATCCCCCTGCCTTTTGACCCATTCGCCGAGACCCTGCCAGACCAGGATTACCGCCTGGATTGGCGCTTTCTGGACCTGCGGCGCGAGCGCAACCGCCTGATTTTTGAAATCCAGACCACTCTCGAAGCTGCGATGCGCGAATATTGGCTTGAAAACGGCTTCATCGAAATGCATTCCCCGAAAATCATGGGCGCCCCCAGCGAAAGCGGCGCCGAGCTCTTCAGCCTGAAGTATTTTGAGACGACAGCCTACCTCGCGCAGTCGCCCCAATTCTATAAGCAAATGGCAATGGCAGCCGGTTATGAGAAAGTCTTCGAAATCGGCCCTGTCTTCCGCGCCGACCCGTCCTTTACCTCCCGCCATATGACCGAATTCACCGGCGTGGACTTTGAGATCTCCTGGATTGAGAGCCACGAGGACGTCATGTCCTTCGCCGAGCGCTGGCTGGCGCATGCCTACCGCCGCGTACAGCAAAAGCACGGCGAGGCGATTAAAGCCGCCTTCGATGTGGACCTACAGGTGCCGGAAGTGCCATTCCCGCGCCTGACCATGGCGGAAGCTTACCAAATCCTGAAGGACCAGGGATACAAACTCCCCCCTGAACGCAAAGGCGACCTGGACCCGGGCGCGGAGCGCGCACTTGGCGCGTATATCAAGGAACACACCGGCAGCGATTTCGTTTTCGTCAAAGATTGGCCCCTCACCGTCCGGCCTTTCTATCATATGGTATTCGAGGACAACCCCGCGCTTACCAAGAGCTTTGACCTGCTCGGACGCGGGTTGGAAATCACCACCGGCGCCCAGCGCGAACACCGTTACGAGGTTCTTAAAAACCAGGCTTTGGCGAAAGGATTAACGCTGCCTCCAATCCAAAATTATCTGAACTATTTCCGCTACGGCTGTCCACCGCACGGCGGGCTCGGGCTGGGGCTCAGCCGCTTGCTGATGGTAATGCTGGATCTGCCCAACATACGTGAAGCGGTGTACCTTTTCAGAGGCCCGAACCGCCTGGAACCTTAGGAGTCATGCATGCCCTCACTCTACAGCGAAAGGCTTCGCCTGCGGGCGGCAGAACGCGCGGATATTCCGATGTTCGTGCGTTGGATCAGCGACCCGGAAGTGACCGAGCATTTGCTTATGCGCCTGCCTATATCTTTGGCGGAAGAAGAAATCTGGTTCGAACAGATGCTTTCCCGACCCGCGGCAGAGCATGTTTACGTCGTGGAAGCCAAACTTCCGCCAACGAAAGGCTGCCCGGAATGCCAATGGCTGCCCATCGGCAACACAGCTTTCATATCCATCCTGGAAATAGACCGCTGCGCCGAAATCGGAATCATGCTTGGTGAAAAAGCCTGGTGGAACAAGGGTTATGGAACAGAAACGATGCGCCTTATGCTGCGCCACGGCTTTGAGACCCTTAACCTGCACCGCATCTGGCTGCAAGTCTACGCGAACAATCAGCGCGGGCAGCGGGCTTACGAAAAAGCTGGTTTCCAGCATGAAGGGATCTATCGGGAAGGCCATTATCAGGCTGGTAAATATCACGATGTATTCCTGATGAGCGTTCTCCGTCAGGAATGGGATGCACAAAACAGAGTGAAAGGTGAATAGAATGACTTCTCCAAATATGCGGCACGATCTTTTGTATGGAAATATTCGTCTTTTTGCCGGAACATCTACCCCCGAACTTGCCAGGGAAATTTCTGATTATCTCGGTTTGCCATTATGCGGCAGAGATATCATCGAGTTTACCAACGAAAACCTATTCATAAAATTGCACTCCTCTGTTCGCGGGCAAGACTGCTACATCATTCAGACGACGTCCATACCTGTGCACCGCAATCTCATGGAGCTTTTGATTATGACCCAAACCCTGCGCCTGGACTCTGCCGGACGGATTACCGTGGTCGTTCCCTACATGTGTTACGGACGCTCCGACCGCAAAGACCAGCCCCGCGTGCCAATTACCGCGCGCCTCGTCGCGGATATGATACAGGTCGCTGGCGCGGATCGTTACATTACCATGGATTTACACGCCGGTCAGATTCAAGGCTTTTTCTCCATACCCGGCGACGTGCTTTCGGGCTATCACATCATCAAACCCTTCCTTATGGACATGCTGCCGAATATGAACCGACCGGTGATGCTTACCGCCGACCTCGGCTTCGCCAAGCGCGGCCGGCGCTACGCCCAGGCTCTGAACATCCCGCTGGCGTTTATCGAAAAACGCCGGCTGGATAATGAGGAACATAGTGAAGCGCTGTCCATTATCGGGCAGGTTTCCGGCCGGGATGTCATTCTCATTGATGACGAAATTGATACCGGCGGTTCCATTTGTGAGGCAGTCAATTTGGCTAAAGACTACGGCGCCGGAGAAATCTATGTGGTCTTCATTCATCCGGTTCTCTCCGCAAACGCCATAGAACGACTGGTGGATTTGCCTGTCAAACAGTTCATCACCACCAACTCCATTCCGATCAGCCCGGACAAAGCGGCTTTGTTTGGAGACCGGCTCACAATCCTCAGTATTGGTCCGCTGCTCGGCGAAGTAATCAAGCGCGCCAACGAAGGCACGAGCGTCGGCGCGATGTTTAACGAGTAAGAGCCTGCGCCAGGTGAGCCGCTGTGCCTGAACTGCCGGAAGTGGAAACCATCCGCCGGGGTCTGTTGGCGGGGGACGCATCGACGCCTTCCCTGTTGAAGCAGCCCGTCAGCGCCGTCTCCATCCTGTGGGAAAAATCAATCGCTTTTCCATCCGCGCGGGAATTCGCCCGAAATCTCACCGGGAAAAGCATCCTGGACTTCGGACGTCGGGGGAAATTCCTTCTCACCACCTTGGACGATGCTTTCCTGATTTTTCATCTGCGCATGAGCGGCGATCTGAACGTGCGCCCCAGTCTTACCGAATTCCACCCGCACGACAGACTCATCCTGCATTTTGCATCCGGCTGGGACCTCGCGTTCAACGACACCCGAAAATTTGGGAGGGTCTGGTTGACAGCGGACCCGCAAACCGTCCTGGGCAGTTTGGGCCCCGAACCGTTCGATACCGCGTTGACCCGGGAAGCATTTCACGCGATGCTTCACGCACGCTCCAGGCAGCTCAAACCGCTGTTATTGGAGCAAAGCTTTATCTCGGGTCTGGGGAATATTTACACAGACGAGGCTTTATTCAGCGCCGGGCTGCATCCGCTGCGTTCCAGCAGCTCGCTCTCGGAGCAGGAAGCCGACGCGCTCCTGACCGCAATCCGCCTGGTTCTCACCCGGGCAATCCAGGAGCATGGTTCCAGTATTGACTGGGTTTATCGCGGCGGGAATTTCCAAAACCATTTCCAGGTCTATCAGCGCGCCGGAGAACGCTGTTCGCGCTGTGGAGAAATAATTCAAAAATCCATTATCGGTCAGCGGGGCTCGCATTTTTGCCCTGCCTGTCAGCCGGAAAGAAACGAACCCAATGTATGATAAATTAGCAATGCACTATGACCATTTTGTAGACTGGAAATCCCGTCTGGCTTTCGAAATGCCTTTTATCCAGGAACAGCTGGCGCTCCTGCCCGGCGCACCCGAGAACCTGAAGCTGATGGATACAGCCAGCGGAACCGGGCAGCACGCGATAGCTCTGGCGCGTCTGGGCTATCAGGTTTCTGCGAGCGACCTATACCCCCAGATGTTAAATATCGCGAACACCAACGCCCTCGCGGCGGATGTAAACATCAGGCTTAAGACAGCTGGTTTTGGAAACATCGCTGAAGCGTTTCCCGGGGAAAGCTTTGACGCGGTTCTGTGCCTCGGGAATTCTTTGCCGCATGTGAAGTCTCTGGCAGATTTGCAACACACGCTGCAGGATTTCGCCGCGATTATGGCTCCCAACGCGCTGCTTCTGCTCCAACAGCGCAACTTTGATGCGGTCATGCGCGCCAGGAAGCGTTTCATGGAACCGCAGTCGCAGCAAACCGCCGACCAGGAATGGCTCTTTTTCCGCTTTTACGATTTTGAACCAAACGGGACAATCCAATTCTCCATCCTGACCCTCACCCGAAAGCCAGGTTCCCACTGGGAAATTTCGCTCACCTCCACCCACTTGCTCCCCATCCTGTTCGCGGACATGCAGAATGCGCTGGAGATGGCTGGCTTTGAACAATTGCGTTTCTATGGGAACCTGAAAGGTGAGGCGTTTGACCCCGCGCAAAGCGGGGATTTAATTGTTGTGGCGCGAAAGGCGAAATAAACAACGAGCCGGCTTTGGCCGGCTCGTTGTTAAGTCTGGTGACTTAGAGTTTTTGGGTTTTCGTCCGCAGTGCTGAGATTGTCTTATTGACGTTAACCTTCCACCAATCCACAGTATCTTTGATAGTGTCAAAAAGCCGGCGGGGTTTATATCCCAACTCCCGCTGCGCTTTACGGGAAGAAATCCTTGAATTGCTCTGTAAAGTTTCAATTGAATAGCGGGTAAACTTCGGCTTTTTGTGGGAAATCTTGTAGACAAACTCCGCCAGTGGAGCCACAAACGCCGCAAACCGCGCGGGGAATTTAATTTCAGTGGTGTCCACGTCGGCAGCTTGCTGAACCAGGCTGCGCATTGCGCTGATTTGCAATTGCTCTCCGGAAAGCAGATAAACTTCGCCGCTTTTTCCCTTTTCTGCCGCCAGGATATGACCCATGGCAACATCGCGCACATCCACAAAGTCAAATTTACCTTGAACGGTGAGGGAAGGGCTCTTCTTCATCCAGGAGAGCATCATCTCGCCCAGCTCAGAACGTTTATAGTCATAGGGGCCAATCACGCCGGTCGGGCAAACAACAACTGCGTCCAAGCCCTGACTGGCAGCTTCCAGAACCAATAAGGTCGCTGCCGCTTTGGTGCGGTCGTAAGGACCGGCAGGGTTTTCAGGGTCAAACTTCAGGCTTTCATCGATGGTTATGTCCGGGTCTGGTCGTTCCAGCGCGTGGATTGAGCTGGTATACACCAGACGCCGCACGCCTGCTTCCCGGACGGCTTCAATTACATTGCGGGTGCCGTCGATATTCACCCGGCGCATCAGGTCAACCTGTTCGCTGGTTATGGCGACCAAAGAGGCAAGATGGAAAACCAGGTCTACCCCCGAACACGCCTCAAGCAGCCGCGCGCGGTCCAGAATATTACCCTCGAAGATTTCGACATCCAAACCCTCAAGCGGGGTTAGGTCTTCCCCAGGAAGAACCATCGCGCGCACTTTTTCATTGCGCTCTACTAATTCGCGAACCAAAACATTGCCAATATGCCCGGCTGCGCCAGTGACCAAAATCATATATCTAACTCCTTATACTGTTTACTACCAGTTCCATTCCACTTCGCGACAATTTCGTCCATTCTCTTTTTTCGGGGCTCAGCGCTGCCAGAAACAAATACCCCAGCGCGCAGGCCATCAAAAGATGAGCGGTCGCAGAAGCGTCTATATCACCACGGATACGGCCCTCTTGCTGTGCGTTCACCAGTTGATTGGTCAGCGCAATCAGGTTATCCGTAACAGGGCGCACACTGCGTCTCCAAATGGGAGGGTCGCGCAGCGCTTCCTTGCAATATTCTATCATAACCGAAAAATTTTGTTCCGCGGTCTCAAAGATTTCACAGGAATTTTCGGTCATCTCCAAAAGATTGTCCGGAAAAACGGCGTCTTCAGCTTTCCCCGCGCCTAAAACGCCGCGCGTCCGCTCAATCCATCCCTCCATCAATATTAAAAATAGGTTCTCTTTCGTTGAAAAATAATGGTAAAAAGCGCCTTTACTGACTCCCGCCTGCGTACAGATTTCGTGAATGCTGGTCCTCTCATATCCCTTCTGGGAGAATAAGCGGCCGGCGCTTTCGAGAATTTTCTCCCTGGACTTTTGTATTTTTGCCATATCGCCTTCACCTTCCTTCCGCCGTGAAACACCAGTAGAACAAACCCAAGGATGCATGCTTAAGCCGCGGTCAAAACTATTCCGCTTCAAAAAAGGTTGCGCCAATATTTACAATGCCTAAATACGATAAAGAAAATAATGGATAAAGTGATTATACAATATTATTGTTGAAAATTAAAATCCAATTCTGATTTCTTTTTCTTTTTATGAGTCTCTTTTAAATGCCGGCTTTATTGAATCAGAAAGGCTGCCAATAACGATAGCCTTGGCAAATTGGCATACGGAGTTTTGTGACGGCATGATTGGCGCGGTTAATTTTCGACTTCGGTTTTGGGTATAATAACCCGAGTGAAATATTAATGAAGGAGCTTTCGTATGAAACTCGCAATTGGTTGTGACCACTCCGGGGTTGAGCTTAAAAACGTGCTGAAGAATTACCTGGACAGCCGCCTGATTCCCTACGAGGACTTTGGTACCGACTCACCGGAAAGCTGCGATTATCCCCGCATAGCCGAAAAAGTTTGCAAAGCCATCCTCTCCTGTCAGTTCGACCGCGGAATTCTGATTTGTGGAACAGGCATTGGGATGTCCATCGCGGCAAATAAGTTTTCAGGCATTCGCGCCGCGGCTTGCAGTGAACCTTATTCGGCCATACTCGCCAAACGGCACAACAACGCCAACGTGCTTTGCGTCGGCGCCAGGGTTGTCGCCAGCGGTCTGGCCACCTTGATTGCCGAAGGGTGGTTGAATGCCGCCTATGAAGGCGATCGCCACCAACGCCGCCTGGATATGATTACCCGCATCGAGCAGCGCAACGCTATCCCAGCGTACTCCCCAGGCACCGATACGCCCAGCCCTCAGTCAAAGGATTCTGAAACAGAACCCGATATTTTCAAACCGGATTGGGGAACCCAACCGCTGTAGAGAGTCTCATCCGGACGGAATTGTTTTTTAACAGACAATTAAGCTATACTAAAACCACTCAAATCAAGCATTGATGATTATTTAATGGAGGCACAATGAGATACCGTATTTTTGGAGAAAAACTACCCGCAGTCACACTCGAAATGGAAGCTGGCGAGAGCATCTACACGCAAGCTGGCGGGATGTCCTGGATGACCGATAACTTCACCATGGAAACCAACGTAAAGGGCGGAATGATGAAAGGTCTGGGCAGGATGCTCACCGGAGAATCCCTGTTCATGGCAACCTACACGGCTAATGCCCCAAAAGCGGAAATTACATTGGCTGCCGCCTTCCCGGGCGCCATCCTGCCGCTGGAATTGGACGGTACTAAAACCTGGATTGCCCAGAAAACCGCCTTTATGTGCGCCACGCCCGGTGTAGAGCTTTCAACTTTTGTGACCAAATTTAAAACCGGTATTTTTGGCGGCGAGGGTTTCATCATGCAGAAACTGACCGGACGGGGTATCGTCTTCCTGGAAATTGACGGCAGTCTGGTCGAGAAAGATTTGCAGCCCGGAGAACGTATCAAGGTCGATACCGGTAATGTGGCAGCTTTTGAGAGCACCGTTAAATACGATGTGGAAACGGTAAAAGGTTTTACCAATGTCCTTTTTGGCGGTGAAGGTTTGTTCCTCACCGTGCTGGAAGGTCCCGGGAAAGTCTACCTGCAAACCCTGACCGCGTCTGAGTTTGCTACCCGGCTCAAACCGTTCTTACCATTCAAAAGTTCATAAACGCTGAACAATAGAAACAGGCTGTTATCAACAAACAGCCTGTTTTTTCTTTTCACTCAGAGGGTTAAAAAGGCGTAAGAACCGGGCGCTGCCGGCATTCGTTTTAAGCCTCTGCCGAAACAACCGGCTTCACCATGTAAAGCGCGCCATGTTCAAACCCGCGCGCGGCATAATACTGACGCGTCCCCACCGCGGAAATCACCGCCAACCGGGCGAACCCATTTGCGCGCGTGATGCGTTCCGCTTCCACAAGCAGCCGGCTGCCGAGCCCGGCGTGCTGAGCCGCACCGGGCAAGTCGGCACCCACCTCAATAGACTGCCCGTACACGTGCACCTCCCGGATAATTGCCGCGTCTTCCAGGTCCGCCAGCCGTAAGAGGTTGCCTCCCCGCGGCAGGGAAAGCCGCAAGAAACCTGCCAATTTATCATCAGGCGTGTCGAAGGTGAGGAAATGCTCTTCGGTGCTCTTTGTGTGGTAGACCAGGTCGTTCAGCCGCAGCTTGTCAATCTCCACCTTCCCGCGGCGTACTTCCCGGCAGCGAATGCAAACGCAGGCGGTCCCCCGGCGTATCAGCTCAAGCGCCACGTCCTGCCGCAGACTGGTGTTGCGGTTGCCCTCCACCACGTTCGGCGATGGGATATCGCGGATAACCCGATTAATGCGGCAGTAGCGCGGCACATCGGGTTTGATATCCGCCAGAAGCGTGATGAGCTCTGCTTCAGAATATGGTTGGTATTCTCCCCTTTCCCAATAACGATAGAGCTCCGCGCTGCGTAAAAGTTGACAGGGATAAATCTTCAGCTCGTCCGATTGAATGCTGCCCGGTTCCCACAACCGCACGAAATCCGCGCGGTCGCTCTCGGGCGAGGCCCCGAGCAAGTTGGGCATCCAATGCGCCACCAGCTTAAACCCCGCGGCCCGGATCAGGCGCGCCGCTTCAATTGCCTGTGCCGCGCTGTGCCCTCGCCGGTTGAGCGCCAGAACGCGGTCATCCAGGCTCTGAATGCCAATTTGCAGCTTGGTCGCCCCGAGCGCGCGGTCAAAGATAAGCTCATCGCGCGTGATAAAATCCGGGCGGGTCTCAAGGGTCAGGCCAACGCAGCGGTGCTTACCGGTTTCATTGCGCTGCTGCGCGTCCGAAAGGTGGGCGGCGGCATGGTCATCAGCCGGGTTTTCCCCGTTGAGCGCTTCAAAGCAGCGCCGCACAAACCACTCCCGATAATCCCGCGGGTACGCGCTCCAGCTGCCACCCAAAATGAGCAGCTCTATCTTATCCGTCGGGTGCCCGACTTCGCTCAGCGCCTTCAGCCGGGAGGAAACCTGCCGGTAAGGGTCAAATTCATTTTCCAGTCCTCTGCGCGCGCCCGGCTCATCCGGCAGATATGACTGCGGCATGTCGGCTTCTGTCGGGCAAAATATACACTCGCCCGGGCAAGGGAAAGGTTTGGTCAGCACGGTAATCGTCGTGACGCCCGAAAGGGTGCGCACGGGCTTCATCCGGATGCGCGCGAGAACCTCCCCGTCAGCCGACCACTCACCTGTGTCGACCAATTCGCGGTAGGCCGCCACCAGCGTGTGCTTTGCCAAAAATCCCCGCCCCTCAGGCAGAGGGTGGCGGCGCAGCGCTTTCTGTACTTCTATTCCAGCCCGAATATCCGCGAGTGCGGCTTTTGCCAAATCCAGCTCTTCCGGACTGTAACTTCGTTTCCGGTGCCAATCCTGTGCGTTCGTCATACGCCTATTGTAACTGCTCCCACGCGGCGCCTCGTCGTTTGCCGAAGCTGATATACTCTCACTATGCGCCCCGAAACCCGCGCCAAACTGTTGGAAATCAATCGCCGGTTCTATGAAAGCAGCGCGTTCACCTTCTCGGCGACGCGTAAAAGCTTACAGCCGGGTGTAACCCGTTTGCTCGAAAGCCTGCCAACCCAATCCGGGATTCTGGACCTTGGCTGTGGGAACGGCAACTTCGCCAGCGCGCTCGCTAAAAGCCCCTTTGCGGGCACTTACCTGGGTATTGACGCCTCCGAAGCCCTCATCGCGGACGCGCGAGCCGCCCTCGCGAGGATCCAAACCAAAGCCGCGTTCACTTTTTTGGCTGCCGACCTGACTGAAACCACCTGGCATGCCCGTCTTGCCGGCCAAACTTACCCCATCATCACCTGTTTCGCTGTGCTGCACCACATTCCCGACGCCAACGCGCGCGCGGCATTTTTCCAGCGCGCCGCGGAACTGCTGGCAGCCAAAGGCAGGCTGCTGCTCTCCGTCTGGCAGCTGTTCAATAATCTCCGTTTACACGGGCACATCCTGCCCTGGGATACTGCCGACATAGACGCCGCGGACCTGGATGCCGGGGATTATCTGGTTGATTGGCGCGCGGATGGGCAAACAGACCGCCGCTATGTGCACGTCTTCAGCGCGCAAGAGCTCCAGGCGCTTGGCAAAGCTGCCAGGCTGGAGCTGCAGGATGAGTTTTATTCTGATGGAAAGACCGGCAACACCGCGCTGTACCAGGTCTGGCAAAAGCCTTCCTAAGCAGGCTCAGCCTAAGGCGACATCCAGGAACATCATCGCCGCAAAACCCAACATAACGCCAATCGTAGGGATATCGGAATGGTCGCCCGCGCTGTTTTTTGCTTCCGGGATAAGTTCCTCAGCGACGACATAAATCATCGCGCCAGCCGCGAACGACAGCGCGTAGGGCAGCGCGTTGCGCATGGCAATCGCCGCGAAAGCGCCAATCACTGCGGCGATCGGCTCCACCAAACCGGAAAGCTGACCCCAGAAAAAGGCGCGTTTGCGGCTCATGCTTTCTCTCCGCAGAGGCATGGAAACCGCCATCCCTTCCGGGAAGTTTTGGATACCAATACCCAGCGCCAGCGCGATGGCAGAGCTGAGGGTCGCGCCGTTCAAACCGGCATGCACCGCGCCAAACGCCACCCCAACTGCCAGCCCTTCCGGGATGTTGTGCAAGGTAATCGCGAATACCAACAAAACGCTGCGCTGCCAGGAGGTTTTAATGCCCTCAGGGCTGTTCTCTCCGGGATGCAGATGCGGCAGCAGCTTGTCCACGCCCCATAAAAAGCCCCCGCCCAAGAGGAAGCCCACCACCGCCGGCATCCAACCGGGTGTGCCCAGGTTCGCGGAAAGGTCAATCGCGGGCGCCAACAGCGAGAAATAGCTGGCGGCAATCATCACGCCTGCCGCGAAGCCCATCATGCCGTTCATCAATTTCACGCTGATTTCTTTGCCAAAGAACACGCCAGCCGCGCCCGCGGCCGTCATCGCGTAGGTGAACGCGGTCGCGAGCAATGCCTGGATAACTGGATTGAGAGCAGAAAAACTACTGAGCATATACCACCTGAAAATGATAAGATTAAGCGGGAGTAATTGTACTTGATGAAGCCCATTTCTGAGGTGCCTGGTTTTCCAATCCCCGCTCATGAAGCCCTGTCAGGGCAGCTGCAAGCCTGCCTGGTCGCGCGCGGCGCTTTGATTTCATCTGCCGAAAGCGGCGCGGCGCGGCTGTTCAACGGGTTTTATGAGGGCCTGCCTGGCTTCGTGGTGGATTTATTCGCCGGGACGCTGGTTATTTCCAATCACGCGCGCGAGCCCGAGAGCCTGAGTGCGGCGGAACAGACCGCTGTCAGTTTTTACCGCCAGCAGCTTCCGTGGATATCGTGCGTGCTGGTCAAGCGCCGCGCGTCGCCGGAACCGCGCCTTCAACGCGGGGAGCTGATTTTTGGAGGCGCGCCAGCCGCGGAAATAGATGAGGACGGCGTGCGGTACGCGCTGAACCTGCGCCTGAACCAGGACTGCGGCTTCTATCTGGACACGCGCCTGCTGCGCGCCTTTCTGCGGGAAAACCTGAGCGAAAAATCCGTCCTGAACTGCTTTGCCTACACCGGCGCGCTGGGCATTGCCGCGCTGGCGGGCGGCGCGCGCTCGGTACTGCAGACGGACCTGAATGCGGATGCCTTACGGCTGGCGAGGCGTTCCTACGGGTTAAACCGCTTCACCGGAAGCATGGACGTGCTCCCATTGGATTTCTTTAAGGCCGTCAGCCGACTGAAAACCAGCAAAACGCTGTTTGACTGCGTTATCCTCGACCCGCCATTGTTCTCAGCCACGGATGCGGGCACCGTAAGCCTGACGGAGAACTGGCTGACGCTGGTAAATAAAGTGCGTCCGTTGGTGGCGGACGGCGGGCTGCTGGTTGCCATCAACAACGCGCTGTTCCTTTCAGGCGCCGAACTGGACGCCAGCCTGGAGGAAATTTCGCGCTCCGGATATATCGGGTTGGAAACGCGCATCCCCGTCCCGCTGGACGTGACGGGATACCCGCAGACAATCCGGAATGCCCCGCCCGTTTCGCCCGAGCCATATACCCACCCCACCAAAATCAGCGTGCTGCGCGTGCGGCGCAAGGACGGCGCGAAAGCGAACAGGTGAACCGGCTGCGGGAAGGACGATCACCCGGTGCGGCCTTGGGTGGTGTTTCCGCTGGTATCGGAGATTACCATAATTGGATTTGACAAGGGTTTTTCCTTATGCTAAAATCTTTGCCACTCCAAGCCAAACAGGCTGAGAGGCGAAAGGCGCGGGTGTAGTTCAATTGGTAGAACGTCTCCTTGCCAAGGAGAAGGTCGTGGGTTCGAGCCCCATCGCCCGCTTTTAGAGGAAACTGATATAATAGATATATCAGTTTTTTATTCAGGCGACGTGGCCAAGTGGCAAGGCAAGAGTCTGCAAAACTCTCATCATGGGTTCAAATCCCATCGTCGCCTCTTTGCACGCCCTAATGCTGGAGTTATTCCGCAGTATTGCCAACAATACCCCATATTTACGGCATACTTTCCAGCAAGTTTCCACCCTCTTTTATCCGCTTTCCAACCTGATGATAAGGTTCCACGATGAAAACAGCCCAATTCCACCTGCTTGACGCGCTTGTTGAAACCTTCCTTTTCGACCGCAAGGTACAGAACTTCACGCCCGGGACCGTTACTTACTACCGCGGCAAACTGAAGCGTTTCCGCCTGTACTGTCAGCGGGTTGGCATAGAGTATGTAGAACAAATCACACCAGACACCTTACGTGGTTTCCTTGCCTTGTTGGAATCTGACGGTCTGGTCCCTGGTGGAAGGCTCGGCCATTATCGCGCGGTCAAAACCTTCCTGCGTTGGTTCGCGCGTGAAACCGCGCCCGAAGCCTGGTCTAACCCAATTGAAAAGGTCAAGCCGCCCAAAGTGCTGGATGCGCCTATCCAACCTATCAGTCTGAAAGATGCGGAGCGTGTGCTGAGTAAATGTCCTGCTGACCTGAAAGGTACGCGCGATAAGGCAATATTCCTGTTGCTGATTGATACCGGTATCCGCGCGGCTGAATTGCTCTCGCTCAACACGGATGATGTTGATTTTGTGACCGGATCTGCGCTGATCCGCGCTGGAAAAGGCGGAAAAACGCGCATAGTCTATTTTGGCAGTCGCACAAAGAAATCCCTGCGCCGTTATGTCTCAATGCGTGACGACGAAGCGGACCCGCTGTTTGTCTCCGTGGATGACCGCGCGCGCCTGACTTACTCCGGTCTGCGTTGGATCGTACTGAATCGCTTTCGGGATGCCCGCGTCCGCCCCCGCGGAATTCACACCTTTCGCCGCCTGCACGCCTTGACGATGCTGCGCAATGGCGTGGACGTTATCACCCTCTCGCGCCTGATGGGACACTCCACCACCGACGTTCTGCGCCGCTACCTTGCCCAAACGGATGAAGACTTGCATATCGCCCACGCCCGCGCAAGTCCGGTGGACAAAGGTCTGCTGTGATTCGCACATTCTGGAAATATCCCAGCGTTTCTTTGCGTTTTGACTCTAAATGAATAAAGACTCGCCGCGCACACTAATCGCGGATTTCAGGCTGTTTTTTGAGTCTGCACGGATTTTAGGCAGTTTGCGAAAATACCGGCTTTTCCGGTTGTGCGTACTTATGCGGATAAGATACGCATAAAGGGAAATGTTCGTATACATCCGAGTAAAGATGCATACAAAAGTTATGTCAAAGTTTTGACAAAACTGGTTATATCGTAAACTTTTGTCAATTTACTGAGAGAATTTCGGTATGGCGAAAACTTTTTGTCGGTTATGTTACACAAATGTTTTTGTGCGTCAAAAGTGAGATACAAGGCGCACCATTAGAAAGTTTACGAAATAGCCGTTAAAGGTAGAAATAATTCATACCTTTAACTTGTCGGTTATGTTCTATGGATTTCAGGAATTTGGAATTTTGTCGATTATGGTCGAGAAAAATATAAATAAATGACCCGCCCTGGTCCGCTGACTGTTTCTCACGCGCCCGTGAGGTTGCCTTGCCCCAACATCGGCTGCGCTTGCTCTGCTGGGTTGCCGCGCGCGGCGGGTACTGTTATCAATATTATACCATACCTTCGCTCCATAAGCTGGTGGCGGGAATCGAACCCGCGTTCCGAACGCTTACAAGGCGTTCCACAGCCATACACCAGCAAACCATTAGGGCTGTTCGGAATTGAACCGATTTTCTGACCACCTCAGCTCAGGCGTCAGAGCGCGCCCGCCGGCCCTGTATTCCTGCTATTCGGGAGTGGTATGCCAGAATAGCAGGAATTGCCAGATTACACCCTCACATTGCTATTGACTATCGCCTGCAGCCCGCGCTCCTTATCCCACACGAACGCCTGCGCGCGCCGCGTTGTACCAACAAATCCATTCTCGCTATGCCACGCGTCTGCTGCGGTTATGCTGCTGATTCGCCGGAATACAATCCCGCCTTTATCCAGCGTGTTCTCAGTATGCAGGTGCCCGAGATGATACTCGCGCCAGACTGATTTACCCCACGCTTCCGGAGCTTCCACCTGCATCAGCCCCTCAATGCGTTTTCCCTCTTCAACCCCATGCGCGAAGCCAATCAAGCTGGACCCATAACTGAAATATTTCCGGCGCGTGGGGGATAAGTTCACCTCAACGCCCTTACATTCCGCGTATCTTTGCGCCAGCCCAACGGTCGCAGTATAGGAAAGGACCGTATCGTGGTTACCTGGTATCCAGATGATTTTCACGGGCGCGATTGCCCGGCATTGCTCCACCGCCCAGACTAAAAGCTCCACACCTTTACTGTACATCTTTTGCCAGCGAGTATCCGAATCTAATTGTGTTCCAGCCGTTGTAGTGGTCTGTGGTGTGTCAAAGTGGAAGTAATCCTGCCCGATTGGGAACAAAATCAACTCCGGCTTTCCAAACAACCCCGCCTTGCTGAGTAAATCCACAACTGTTTTTCGCCACAACTTTTCCGCGATTTTCAGGTCATAATCCTGCCCGCCGGTCTCTTCACCCCAAGCCAGCTTGCCCAGATGAAAGTCCATAATCGGCAGTTCAAGCAGATACTTCCCGCCGCGATATTGATATGCTGTCAGCTCAGGCTCAGGCAGGTTTTTGAATATTTCAAGCACCTGGTCACTGGTTAGATTGCCCCCCAGCGGCTTGACCGTCAGCGTAACCGAATATTTCCGGTTGGTATGCAGCACGCCCTCGCCGTCCGCGTTTTTGAGCGTCACATCCCACGAGCCGGTGATGAGCTTGCAAGTCACCACTTCCCAAAGCAGCGGGTCAAACCCGCATTTTTTCATAATCGAAGTCGGCGAGGCAGCTTCTTCCGGCGTCAGATACACATCCCGCTTGATGGTCTGCGTCTGGTCTTTATTGAAAGTCGTTTCCTCATGCGAACAGCGTTGCGCTTGTTCGGGTGGAACAGCCGTGCCCGCGCCCATCTTTTCAAGTTGCAGAATGTGCAGTTTGATACCCGCGAGATACTTCTTCGCGTTGTGATAGGTTATATCTTTTCCGTACAGCCTGCGTAGTTTTTCCTGCGCATTCCCGCCGCCGTCAGCCAGCACCTGCTGTTCAAATGAGTTCACAGATTATCGCTCTTGAACCGTGATCCAAATCGAGCGTTCGTCCGTCCGCCCCTTGCTGGTATATCCGGATGTGCCGCGCTTATGTGTTTGTCCTGATTCCGACAGGCTCATTGTTTCCTCCTGTAACTCGTACATTGCAGGGTAGCCTTTTTATACCTGTCCCTGTATCTGATAAGCACCCCATCCCAGGGGTCGTAAATCCATAACACGTCATTGCCTCTGTTTACTGAGCAAACCCAGTGCTCATTGAGAGGCGCGGACGCTTCGATATGGTCTACGAGTATCACCAACCCGCAGCCAGCCTGCACCTTCGCTATCATCTGCGCGTCAGTCGGGTTATACATCCGCCCGTCCCAAACGATTTCAGGGTGCTGTTCTTGCACCCTTTCCCAGATTATTTTGTTGCTCTCAAAATATCCGTTGTTCTCTGTACGCCATTTGTTATCTACAAATGGGTTCGTAACCACGCCCAACTGGTTCAGGACATTCGCTTCGCTGGTGATTACACAGCCATAGCCCCCGATAGTGGATGTTCCCGTTCCCAGCCGCTCATTGACCCAGCGCGGGTCTTTTTGCCAGTACAACGCCCCATAATACGGTTCAGTAATAACAGGCGGCGGCTGAGGCGGCGTATTATCGTCAAGCTTTTCAAGCCACGCGCTGTTAGACCATCCACCCTTGTTATGGCGGCTCCAACCAAGCGCATTCTCGTAGACTTCCACGATAGTTCCAAAAACCATTGCGGGTGCGGATATTGGATAGCTGTATCCCGCGCCCGACCGGACGTTCAGTCCGGCGGTTGCGGTAACCCGCGCAAGATATGCGGGTTCAGGTTCAGGCGGCTCAGGTTCCGGCTCCGGCTCAACTTCCCCGTAGCCAAACCACTCCCGCACATCTGCGTCGCTTCCGTTCCATCGGTCATAGTCCAGCACTTTACTCGCGCAATTGAACAGCGGCGGCATCTGGTCGCCCGTCTGGTGAACGCGCCAAGTACTCACGCCATTGGGCAAAGCAGGCGGCGGTGTTTTCTCTTTCGCGTACTGTCCCGGAAGTGGCAAGAGATAATGCGCAAGCCAGTAATCAAGGTTCTTCGGCAGCCGCGCCATATCCACATAGGTATTTAACCATTGCGCCCGTGAGTAAATTATCGGGTATCTGCCTGTTTTCTCTTTGAGATACTCCAACGCGCCAAGCAGCCAATCGGTAACCTGCTTTTTACTCAACCCCATATGGTTTTCCATATCCAGCACAAGGCGGTCGTGTACATCCGGCTTGACAACGGACAGAAACTTATCCATCTGTAGCTTCATATCAGCCGCCGGATAGCAATAATGATAGCTTCCCAGTGGAATATCAACCCTTGCCGCCTCGCGCTTATAGTACGCGTATCGGGGGTCGGTGTATCCGTAGCTGACGGTTGCTCTCGCGAAGATGAAGCTGACCTTTTCGGAATGTCGTTTCATCGCATCAAAGTCCACCAGCTTGCTTCCGTCATCAAAGCACTGGTATTTACTCAAATCTATTCCAAACGCATGGCTCATAAACCGTTCACTCCCATTCGTGCGCCGTTGCGCAGTAAATATCAGGCGATTTCATAAGTAATTTCAAACCCAAGTGCATCGCCCTGCCCCCACGTAAATGGGGCAGTAGAGTTTAGATTATTCAAGTTCGACCCCGGCGTTGGGTCAATAAACAGACTAATCGTGTTCGTAGAAACGGACGGTGCTATTTGTGCAGTCCGCTCATAATTCCCGGTGCCGGATTTCCGCATATGGGAAATACCATAAAAATTGATGCCGGGCGTGTTCACCGCAGCAATGGGCAGCGAAAACGACCAGTTCCCCGACCCGAACGTTGTAGTGGAGCCGCAGTACAACCCAAGCGTATACACGCAAACAGTGCCAAATACAGCGTATCTGCCCGACAGCGTTCCGTTTCCCACACTGGGGTTTATTGAAGCCCCAGTCCACGTTGGGGTGTAGGCTTGCCACTGCCCAAAGGTTGTGCCGGTAATTCCGCCAATTTTCAGCCACTTCAACGCGCCGGCGCTGTCATCCCAAAACAGCACCCTGTCCGCATCAGGGTCTGCAAGGTCTTGCAGCCCTAAAAAACTAAGCGATAACGTCCTGTTCGCCGCCAGCGTTCCGCCGCCAGTTAAGCCAGTGCCAGCCGAAATGGAGACCGCCGAGTGGTCAATATGTTTATTCCCCACAAAGTTTTTCAGCGCGTCATGGTCTACTGCTGAGCCGGACGCCTTCAATAGTTCGGTTTCAACTGCTGAAATTTCAGATTGTATGTCATTAATATGTGATGCGTATATCTTATCTACGCCGTCTACCTTTGTTGTAAAACTCTTTACTCCGCCCGGAAATGTCGCTGCCATAGTTGTTTCTCCTCTAAAATATTTGTACGCCGCCCACAATGGACGACTCATAGTTAATCGCCAGATACGGCGATGGTGATTTCCCGATAACCGTTGCTCCTCTGCTCGACCCAGCCTCTCTCAGTAAAATCACATCCAGACCATTAATAACACCCAGCAGTTCCGATAAACTGGTTATGGGTACTGCATGCCATCCTGTGATTCCCAATTGCGCTTCCGCGGTCATCGCAGCGAGGGAGCGGTCCTCACTCACGCCGTCACATCCCGGCTTATTCCACGCGCCATACCCCCAGCCGGTATTCGCCCAGGTCGCGTTCACGCCGCAGGCCCGGTTCACTTTGTATGCCCTCCACGGCATGTCGGTAGCCGTTGTGCAATATAAATTCAGCGTCGCGCTCAATATCTGACCGGAAAAGCCATCGTTATTAAACTTAATCAGCGGTCTCATTCCCGAATCGACTTTCATATAGGAATCGTTGCCGTGAGGAATAGTCTGATCATTACTCCATAACCACGTTCCCCACTGCATATAAACCTTTTGTATTGGCATCGCTTATCCCGTAATTTCCAGATACACAGTCAGCCCGAAGGCTCCACTGCCTTGCGCGGTTATGTTTACGCTGAATGAAGCGAAAGATTCCGCTGTACGATAACTCGCATTTATAGACCCGATTGAATCGGACCATGCATCCTGATTAATCGTTATCGTCCCCAAAGTACCGCCCTGATTCACCAGGGTAATCCCGACATTGCCACTGGTGCTTACCGAGCCAAGCAGCACCGCTGACGCGCCTGTAATGATATGCCCGTTCACCATCGGCGGCCACGCGAACACGCGGGTAAAGTTTTTCACAATCACCGCGTCCTCCAGCCCAAAAATCGGAATAGCCACGGTGCGTTTGATAGCCCCAAGTTTATCCTCAGTAACCGCGTCATCAGCCAGCTTTCCGGTCGTAATAGAACCTGTCGCTATGTTCGCCAACGCCGCGCCTGCCGCCATCTGGGCGCTGCCGACGACGCCGTTTGCAATCTGGTTCGCCGCGCTCACGCCCCCCGCCGCGATTTTTCCGGCAATAACCGCGCCCCCCGCCAGCTTTCCACTGTTCACCGCGCCATCTGCCAGTTTTGAGTTCTCCACAACCCCATCTGTAAGTTGGTCCGTATTGATTATTTTCAATTTATCCATCCGCACGCGTTTTGTCTTCGTCTCATCGTTATTATCAGACGCATCAACAATCGGCAGCTGGTCTGCCGCCGCGCTGTCCGCCATTTCCGGCAATTCACTGATTTTTGCCAATAAGGGGTCTGCCATCAGTTCATCTTCTCCAATCCAACAAGTTCAGCATCCATCAGGTACCCGCCCGATAAATTGCTCACCGTTCGTATAACCACCGCGTTGATATCTTTCCCATACAGCGAATCAACCAACTCAATTTGCCCGGGCAGCAGCTCAGTAGTTGGGAACATCGTCAGGCTCTGCTGATAACGCATTCTTGCAAACTCCACCAGAGAATCAAGCACATCCTGCGCCATCGAAGCCGTCACAAGCATGGCTTTGTCAATTTGCCATATATTTGGCGCGGCGGAAACTGTCCGGAATTTGGCGTAAAAATCCGTCCCGTATTCAGCGTCACCATAAGACTTACCGGATGAATACTCTTTGGTTGCTTCCGCTTCACCGTAGCTGAACACCCGCATAGAGTCAACGTACGGATATCCGCGCACCACCACATCCCCCGCCGCGGTAACATGCAGATACACATAATTGACCCCGAATTCAAACGCGCCTGCAAAGGACAGGATTTTCCCATCCTCAGTAGTAAGCGCATGACTCATATCCTCTGTCATCAGATACGCCGGCGTAGCCCCGACCCCCTCAGCGGTCACCCCATAGTACGGCTTGTTGTACAGAATCTTATAATCGCCCGGCTCCAGATACGCGGAGTAAATCTCCTCCTGAATCATTCCCTGAGTAAAGTCGTGCGAAATCAACTGAATGCCGGTCACCAGCGGGGTCAGCTTCAATGCCTGTTCATCGGTCTTATCCGCCGCGGAAATTACCCCGTCGTATTCAATGCCGCCATAATAAATCGCGCCATAATACGCCTCCCCGTATTCCACCGGCGGATCGTTGATTGCACCAACAGGCAAAAGCGCATCCCAAAACACGATGTACTTACTGTTCGCGGTAAGCGCGCGACACCGTCCGGCAAATAACACGTGCTGCAAGGCTTCCCGGGTCGTACCCGCCGGCAGATATCCTTTGAGAAGACGTTCCTCAATAGCTCCCTCTTCACCCCATCGGAATGGAATGCCCACAGGGTCAAGTACGGTCTCCACGGCTTGCCGCAGCGTAACATCAGTCGCCCAGAACATCCCGTCAAACGGAATAGTATCCAGCACCCCGATTGCATCCTGACAGATAAACTCAAATTCGCCTTCAGTCGGATTGTGCCATTCCTTCAGGTAAAACCGCCCGATATAGTGCTCAGTAGAAACGTTCACCTCATCATCGTAATATTCGTATATATCCACGATGGTATTGTTGACCAACTCCTGATAAAACTCACCATCGCTGAACGGCGAAAAGCGCGGGTCCAGCGTGTAAATCCGGATAATCGCCTCGCTCACCGGCAGCTCTATACTGAGCGGGCTGATTTCCTGCACCACTTCCGCCTCAATCACATCCACATCGCGGAACTCGATGGTCTGATTTCCCAGTGAAAGTTTGATAATCGGATAGGTAATCATGGTCTCTTCTGCCGTGAAACAAATGAAGTCGTCAAACCTTTCCAGTATGTCATGCCGTCTTTTTGCCTCAACACCTGATGCCTGGTGTTCGCGAAATATCCCTCAATCGTGCGCGTACCAAGGACCGTTGGTAATACCACCGTATGCCACGGCACCGGCTCAGTAAGCTTCCACCATAAATCCGCGTATACGCTCGTTCCCCTGGTCGAAGGCGCAAATTCTATTTCGTAGTTGTCATATACCCCAATCAACTCGCGGTGCAATATACCATCATTGGTTCGCTCCGCGTATTTATCCAGCATGTCCGCAGCTGCCGTCAGACTGACAATTGGTATGTTGTATTCAACATCGTCGATTATTATCATGCCGCGCCCGCCTTGGTAACCATGGACCTGCCAATCCGGCGGCTCTCTCTGTCCCAGCTTTCATACACCACCCGCCCGTCGAGTTTCAAAACATTATGGATCGTCTGCGGTTGGCTGTTCATACCCCGCAGTTCGTCCTGAATGATCTGCCTCAGTAAGCTTTCGGGGGCTTCGATATTGCGCCCGCTTCTCTGGTCGCCCAAAATCGCCGCAAAAGGCGCGTTTGGGGGGATCACCGCGCCAGTGGCAAGGTAAGGAATCCGCCTGATATAAACAGGCTTTATGTTGATACCCCAGGTTTCTTCTTTATTGAACGGGTTGGTGAAACTGAGGGTGTTCAACTTTTCGATGATTCCGTTGATACCCAACTCTATTGCGCCGATCATATTGTTTATAAACTTGATAATGTGATTAATGGCATCCCTGATCGTAACTTTTATGCCTTCCCATGTATCAGTAGCCCACGCAGATATGTCATCCCACATCTCGTTAAACTTTGTGCTTATCGGGGTGATAACCTCATCCTCAAACCAGGTGCTGACTGTCTGCCAAACGCCTTTGATATCGTCCCAAACGCCCGTCACCTTCAGGCTGATTTCATCCCATTTCTCAGTAAAGTAACTCTTGATAGGAGTTAATACCTCTTTATCAAACCAATCTTTAGCCTCATCCCATGCATCTTTGATATCCGTCCAGGTATCTTCAGCCCATTTTTTGATTTCATCCCACGCTTTTTTGAACGCATCTTTTATCGGCTGTAATATTTCTTTGTCAAGCCATGTCCCAATGTTCGTCCATGCGGTTAACATGCCTTCTTTCAAACCATCTATAAGATAACCGCCTTGTTCGGCCATTACAGTGGATGGTGAAGCAATCCCAAAAGCTTTTTTGAAACCCTCCATAAACGGATCAACAACATTTTCTTTTATCCATTCATAAATGCCAATTGCCGCGTCTTTAATACCTTGCCAAAGACCAGCCCAAAAATCACCACCCTTTTCAGCTATTTTTTCTTTGAAATAATCTGCAATGCCTTGAACTACTCCATCAATTTTTTCAGCTAATGTCCCTATTATGGTAGCAACAGCCACTAAAGAGCTCCCAAGAAGCTCAAATACACGGCTTACAATTCCGCTCCAGTCCACGCCTTCCAGGAATCCTGCGATGCCGTCCCATACAGATGTAGTAAACTGTGCCCAGTCGAACTCTTGTACAAAACCAATCAAAGCGTCAAGACCGCCTTTTACTCCATCGCTAAGCAAACCGCCTAAGCCACTAAACACGCCTTTCCAATCAAAACCTTCGATTGCTGAATTTAGTTTGGCTGCCAGTTCGCCGGCTATTCCCTTGTAATCAATGCCTTGTATTTTCTCCCTCAAAGTATTAATGCCCGATACTATCGCGCCTGAAAGCCACCCGCTGATGAAATTCAAGTCGCCGGATCCGAATACGGACTTGATCTCTTCAACAAATCCTCGCAATCGCTCCTCTAATTCATCCAGCTTTTCAATAATTGGTGAATCGGAAATTTCCGGTATCTCAATTACAGGCGTTTCACCGCCCCCACCACTACCACCGCCCCCGCTCGATTGTGCTAACACATTCAATTTGTCAAATGAAGCAAGCGAACCCTTAGCCGCTTTTTCACTGTCTTCAATCCCGTCAGCCAGTTCCTGATAACCGTTAGCTGCTTCATGCGCGTTTTGGCCTAAATCTCTCATGCCCACATTAGTACCAAATAATAGGTTCATCACCCGCCCGACAATATTAAATAATTGTGTAAAAGAATTAATTGCAGTCAAAATATATGGGATAAAAGCGTTAAGTACAGGGATTAACGAATTTCCAACTGCGGTTTTTAAGTTCGTAAACGCGGCTCCCAGTTGAGCCACACGCCCTGCGTAAGTGTTGGCATATTTGGAAGCCGCCCCCGCAAACACTGCGCCTTCAGCCATAAAACCGTTTATTTCAGCTTGCCTTTTTTGTGCAAGGGTCAAATTGTTCGCAGTAGTTCCGATGGCTGCCGCATATTCCCTCCACATCATGGCAACATTCTTTTGAATGCCCACGCTGTCAGTTAACAGCGAGTTTTCCATTCTCAAACCTTGAGTTGCTTTTTCAATTGCCTCGCCCATTGAAAACTGACCCTGACGTCCATATGCCGCCGAGTCTTTCATGACGGTTAGTAACTTTTCAATCTCATCGGAGCCATATCCCCGCATGACAAGATTCTGATAAGCCTTTACCGCGTCAGTCATAGGCACTAAGCCATCAGAGATGTACTCTTCAATAAAACCTTTTGCCCCTGCAAATGAACGGTTGTTCGCCTGCATAACGAAATCTAACCCAGCCCAGGCGCTTTCAGCCTTAGAAGCAGCATCAACCGCGGCTTTACTAAAATCAATTATCGTTTTAACGCTGAAAGCAATGCCAATTGCCACGCCGATTTTACCGAGAATTGCCGTAACTTGGTTAAGCCCTGCATTAATGCCCTTTGTATCAAGTTGGGTCTTAATCCTTACTTCACCGGCATAAGTTGTCATTTTTCACCGCCTTCGCTCAGTAAAGCGTATAAGTCCGCGTTTTCGTTCTCTTCAAAGTCCATATATTCGTCAAACTCCGGCAGGTCGAAAGCATCGCCCATTTTCAGCGCGTGCTCTCGTTCCTCTTTGGTCGCATCGCCATTCTTAACCCGCCGCCGCAAATTAACCACCGAACTAAATGCCGTCTCCGCGCCCAGGTCCATAAACAGCGATAAAAACTGCCACCAGTGCAAGTCCGCCTTCTGCAGGTCAATATTGTGCGTTTGCCGGAACGCGGCATAAATCAGGCTCGCGTCCTTCTCAAACGAATACAACCTGTGATGGTCCGCAAAAGGATTCTCGCCTTCTGTTTCTTTTCCCCCGTCCAAAAACTTGATTCCCAGCCGCACCGCCTCATTGACATTGTCCGGTATAGCACCTTTGTATAACCTTCTCAGTAAAAGCACCGCCTTCTCATCATCCGTGATATCCTGATCTTCAAAGTCCAGAATGCACTGGATGCCGCTGCGAAAGTCCGTGTTCAGCGGATATTCCACGCCGTCAACCTCAACTGCTTCCGGTAATTCGTCAGTCAGGATGTTCACGCTATTTCAATGCCTTTTTACCGGTCGGCTTATTCAGGCGCTCCTCAATCTTTGCGCTGCTTTTGGCTTCAAATTTTGTCAATACAAAAGACAAAAAGGTCGTGAAACTCTCAAAATCAAAGCCGTCCGCAAACACCATCGCGCTCGTGCCTTCGCCAAATACGCCATCAAGCCCCGCCATAAAGTAATCGGCCAGTTCCACCATCAACTTTACTGAGGCGTCAACCTGCAGCGGAAAGCCTTCTTCGCCTTCCCCTTCGACCGTTTCAATTTCAGCGATTTTCGCCTGTACTTCTTTTTCTTTTCGGGCGGCGTCTTTCGCAAAATCAAACAACCGCGCCCGCAAATGCACATCCTCAGTATTGAAGCGGATCACCCGCGCGGGGTCATCATCAAACATGATCTCAGTGCGCTTACTGAACGTTAGTTTTTCCATTATTCAAATCCTTTCTGCCCCCGCATGACACGGGGGCATTAAGTCTTAAGTGGCAGCCGTGAATACTTTGAGAACTGGCTCAAACGTACCCTTCACCGGATCACCAGCATCGTAAATTGTGTACTTGATTTTTGCGGTGTTCGGACCGCCTTCGCCGCCGATTGATTCAATACCAATCGTGACTTTCACCTTCTCAGCCGGCCATTCCAGAACTGGCAATATCTCAGTGCCCGTATTTATTGAGGCTTTATAAGCCCACACGTTCACCATTTCGGTTTGCAGACTTTCCAGCACCGCCATATTAATCCGCATAGTGTCGATGTAATCAAACACATCATCGCCCGGATACACCACCCCTTCAATCGCCATAGAGCGCTTATATCCGGTTATTTCCGTGATGGTGTTATCCATCGTAATATCGTAGGTTTCCTCAGTAACAGGGTTATAAGCTATCTCGCTCGCGGCAACTTTATGCCCAAGTCTGCTCCACGCAGCGGCTGAGCCGGTTGTGTGCGTGTCGAGATAGTGCTCAATTTTTAATCGTTTCGCTTGTACTCCAGCCATGATCCATTCCTCTCATTCTTCGTAAATCAATTTGCACAGGATTTGAAATACACCCGTGTTTTCCGCGCGCTCGATGATCGTTGCCGTATCCAGCGCCTCAATAGATACCGCGGTCTTGCCCGCGTCCAGAGTTGGCAAAGTGCCTTTTTCCGTCTGTTCGTCCAGCCAGTCGGCGAATTCCTCGTAAAATTCCGCCGCGTCAAGACCGCTGTCATCCGCCAAAACCTCAATTGCCCCAAATGCAAACGGGTATTCAACTGTTTTCCCGCCAGTGATATCCTCAATCACCTGCTTTCCAGGGATCAAAAACACCGCGTAAGACAGTGGATTAGGGTTCAGCATTTCCACCCATACAGGGCGGTTGCTTTCCAACGCCTGATAAGTCGCCAGGTAAACCTGAATTGCTTTGATGTCGCTCATTAGTCCTTCCATGCCTTTTTGGCAACGCCCGCTTTAATTTGTTTTAAGTGAACCGCCATAGCACGCTCGAACCAATAAGGCCCGCCATTCGGGTTAATGTTTTGCGTTGTCTTGCGATTTACCAGGTGATATTGCCGCCATGCGTAAGGCGCGATCCACGCCACCTCGCCGCTTCCAGGCTTAGTGCCCAAAATACCGCTTGTGATCAACATGGAAGTTACCTTTGGCACATATTTGTTCGAATAGCGTAAAACCTCGCTGTCAAGAAACTTCTGCGCGGTATTGATGTTCTCGTTTTGCCGTCTGAAGTAGTCATTTTTCCAGGTGAGTTCAGCCTCGATTTTGCCATTCGCTGTTTTTACATACTTCACCCAACCTCTCGGTGTTTCAATAAACTTAAGCGTCTTAGCCATCACGCGCCTCCAATCTGAATATGCTGCATACCGCTAAACCCGTAATCCTTCAGGTCAACGCTCGTGATCTTGACGGAGTGCGGATACAGTTTCAGCAAGTCCGCGATCTTGAAAGAAGTCGTGATCTCATTAGCCACAACCCCCTTCACCAGATAATCGCCGACCTTGAATCCAACCGCGATATCAGGCACATAAACCCGCACCCGATCCGCCTCCATCGAACCCGACTTGATCACATTCGCGGCTTTGCTTTCCTCCCACATCACGCCCTCCACCACCTGACGGGTATAGGTCATGGCGTTGTTCACTAACGACCCCGTATACCAGGTCATCGAATGCGGCGCGTACATCAGGCAACCCCTCGATACATCAAGCCAGTGAGCGCCAGATATTGTTCAGCAACAGCCTGAATGGTCGCCGCTTCCCGCTCTTTAGCCACATCCGCGCTTGCATACTTTACTGAGTGATCACCAACGCTCTCACTTTCAATGCCCGCGGGCTGAAGTCCAGCCGCCGCAAATCCGTTCAGCACCTCTGCAATCGCACAGGTCGCCATTTTTATGCGGTCAATAAGGGCGGTGTTTGTGTTCTCAGTAATGACAGCACCCGCGCGGTTCAATGTCAGGCGCTCCACCTCATAAGAGGCACGCTTTGCCAGCGCTTGGAACATGGCGGCAGAGATGGACGTTCCACCGTATGTGTTCAGATAAAATGTGTAGTCCGCGTATCCGTCCATCTCTTACCTCCCATATCAAAATACGATCCAGTTGATCACGTCAGCAGCAGTCAAGACAAAAGTCGATGAGTTATTCTCAATTTTGAGAACCCCGCCGGTAATTGATCCTTTTGCAGCAGTAGTAGCTTCTACCCCTGCTCTAAAAACCTGAAAGACAAATCCAACCGCATTAGGTTTGCCTGTGTTAATAGTTATCGACGTAGGAGTACCGGATACCGTATACGTCCCGCCAACTGGGATCTTGCTTGCCCAATCAATTCCCGAAGTCATTTTTACGCTCCCTCCATCCAGAGGATATAACCGTCAATCTTGCCAGCCGTAAGAGCTGCCGTTCCAACAGTCACAGTAACGGCTTTTTCCTCAGTCAACTTGATAGGTTGCGCGATAACAGCCGCCATCGGTTTTTGAGTGGCAAGTGTCAGGCTGGCTTTTGCGGTCGCCGTCAACAGGTCGTTTGCAGCCACCAGGCTAATTGCCACAGTCGCATTTCCGTCCGAAGTTACCGCAGTAATCACGTCAATAAACCCGCCATATACAATCGCGTTATCGGGAATTTTGACCGCCATTGGATGCGCGGCAACCGTCTTATTGCTTACCGGTGTGCTTGCCGCGTCATTCGCGTCAGCATCAAAAGTGAACTTACTTACGTGCATTCCAGCCAAAGATGCGAGCGAATCAAAGTTATCATTCACATCCTTCAACCAGCCTGCTCCAACAATAGGTTTTATCGCTGCCATGTCAGCACCTATGCTTTCTTGTGCAGGTAAATACCTTTTACCTTGTTCTCATATACAAAAGCGTCATGATAGATCCGGTATTGGATCAACCAACCGTCTGAAGTCTGATTGTCATCAGGCCCAAACACTTTCAAGCTTTCGTGTTTCGCCACCTGCAATACTGAGCTCGGATGAATCATCATAAAGTTGATGTCCTTACCGGCTCCGCCATTCTTGGTATAACCGCCCTCGTTCACACTCGTGCCCGCGTCAAGGTCGATCTGAGTATAGAAGCGGGTCTGAGGAACCATAATCACTTCCATGCCGTCGAATTTGCTGACGCTGCGATTCACTTCGCTTTCGTTCGCCAGGAACCGGCTGACCTTGCCTTCCAGTAAGTTGAGGCAGTCTTCCGAAATATAAAGCAGCCGCCCCTCGCGAGGAACTTCCTGCTTATTCAATGCCAGCTTTGCCGCGTCAATTGCCGTCAAAATGCTATTCGCGTCCAAAGTTGCCCCAGTTGTGGTTTGAATGCTTGACCAGCTTGCATATTTGGCAAAGCGATAAGCATCCAGCTCCGGTGCCACCTCAGTGCGAATAAACTCACTCGCCAGCGTGCCAAAGGCCATCCCGAGAGTTTCCTCATCATCCATGCGGTCAATCACAAACGCCCGCCCTCGTTCAGTCGCCAAAGTCAGCGCTTCCCAACCGGCAGTAATTTGCCCGGCTGGATAACCACTTACACGGCTGTAAGTACCCAGACCAATCGGGTCAGTCTTGAAAACCTTCACAACATTCGCGCCCGCGAAATTTACGGGCTTAGTTAATGCGTCCATCCTTGCGGTTAGCGACGCTTCCTTGTAGATTTCATCCAGAATAGGCTGGAATTTTTGTGCTAAAGCAATACTCTGTGCCATTAGTTATTTTCCTTTCATTTGAGACCAGCCGCCTTCCTCATCGCCCGGACTAAGTCCTCATCCGGGTCGGCAGACGCACCTGGTTTATGTTTCACCCCGTCAACGATTACCGTCTCGGGCTCAGTAAATTTGCTGTTCTCAGTAAGGAACGCACTCAGGTTCTTTTCAAAGTCGCCTTCAAGCTTGCCAACCTTGAACATCACATAATCCACGTCCCCGCCCTTCACGCCTGCCAAAATAATGGCTTTTTCGCGCTCAAGGTTCACGGCTTTTGCCTCGGCAGCTTGCAGCGCCTTTTCGCGCTCTGCCGCCTTTTCGGCTTCGGTCTGCTGAGACTTCTTCCACTCGCGATAAGCTTTCAACTCATCTGCTTCCGGTTGGTTTTTACGCTCCCGCGCCAACCGCTCAGATACAATCCTGTCAAGCTCCGCCTGTGTGAATGTCTTTTCCGGTTCTTCCGTACTTGATTTTTCCGCAGCTGTCTGCGTATTTTCCTGAGCTTCCTCAGTAGTGGTTTTGGCTTTCTCTTCGTCTTCCATGATTTTGTTCCTTTCCGTTTATGCGCCCGTCGGCATGTAAAGGCGTGATGGGGAGTTAAAACAAACGCCCGGAACACGGCTGCTATTTCAAGCAACATGTCCCAGGCGGAAAACTCTGGCATCACTATTCAGTTGTAAATAGATTATACCACAAAATCAGAAAAGCAAATCAATTTCCGTCATTTACCCGTCATTGTCGATGTAGTTCTCCACCACATCGCGGATGCTGATTTCTTGCAGTTCGATTTTCATAAACCTATTACCTTCTTTTTTATTATTAGCCTTGTGTACATCCTTTTACCATTGATATAAGGGCGTCCTTTTTTCAATGATATATCAACACCTGTCTGACCAAGTATTTCGAATTGCTCAGGATTATATTTATCGAGGAATGTTATTGGAACGCCCATAAGACCATTGAAGTCGCAGGGAATTTCAGCCACCTTATCCACATTGATGGCGTCGTAGTTGTCGTAGGTTGGGTACTCCTCGGGCGTGTAACGCTTGTAGAGCGTGAGGCTCTCGTGGCGTTTGCTGGTATCCAGATTGGTATACCAACATCCCATAATGTGCTTTATGCGTTTTCCATCGGTCACTTTTTCAAAATCGTATCCCTCGGGAACAATAAACCACATATCGTCATTAATGTTTCGATATCCCAACCAAATCTGACTGTTTTTGATTAATTTAAATATTTCTTTATACGTGATTGCATTCTTATTGCCAATAATGATGAACTTCTTGTCATGCTCCACCAACTGCGCGACGTATTCCCGGAAGAGGGAGAAGGGCGGGTTGGTCACCACGATATCGGCTTGTTTCAGCAATTCCACGCACTCCGCCGAGCGGAAGTCGCCGTCGCCCTCCAGGAACGAGAAAACATTCTTGCGGTTCTTCAACAGGTTTTCCACGTCGGTCAGGTCCACCGCGCCGTCCCGGTTCAAATCCGGCACCTCCGTGATTTCTATCTTGTAAGGTTTGCTGCCAGCCCCCTTCCTGACCCCCGGATTCCGGACTTCAAACAGCGGCAGCTGCCCGTAAGCCACCGGGGATTCGGAATAGCTGGTGGCGATGAGCTTCTTCAGGCCCAGGTAATTGAAGTTCATCGCAAAGTACTTGAAAAAGTTGCTCTCGTAAGGGTCGTCGCAATTGCACAGGACCACCTTGCCGTGGAAGTGCTCCTTGTAGTGGCGCAATTCCGCCTCAATATCCGGCATCTGCGTATAAAACTCGTCGGCTTTGTTCTTTTTGGCTTTATCCAGGTCTCTCACAGACATCCTGCCCCGCGCTCCTGTTTCGCATCCGTTATTGTGGAACACAGCTATTGTAACCAATTCCGTCCGCTTGTGGGTTTTTTCACCGCGGTGAATGTGTAGGGGCGAAGCACCCTGATGAGGAGCTTCTTTGCCATCCGGCTGCCGGGTGGGGGCGCTTCGCCCCTGCGCCGCCCGTGCGTTCACGGTAAAAAGCCCAACCCTTACAGGCGGAGATCGCGCCGGTCTTGCGTAGCACCCCGGCACCAAAGGTGCGTGTGGGCAGACCGCGCGCGCCGCAATCTCTCACCCTCCCCCTTCTCATCATTGCCCATAGGGCGCTATAGTCCGAGCCTGATCCAGACGCGCCCCTATTTGCGATTCTGTTTTGTTTATGCTATACTGTAGTTGCTCTGAGGTGGGAAGACACCCCCCACGCCCAGAAATGGACAAGAGATGCCGATGTCGTGCACGGTGTACGGAGCACCATTCCGGTGAGATGATAGAACGAATCTATTTATCAAGGCCGGTTTTATTATCAATTATTTGCAATTCTGTTTTGAATGTGCTATACTTTATTTGTCTGAGGTGAGAAATTTTGCCACCCACTCACACACTGAGTCCGTAAAAGGCCAGTCAAGGTAGATGCAGGGCGTGGTGGACCTGCCAGACAAAAGAAGCCGATATTTTCTCGGCTTTTTTTATTGAGTGCTCCGCCCATTCTCAAGCCCTTGTAAGTATTCCTTTACTTTAGCAAATCGATAACTATGGATTGAATTTAGTTTTACAGGGTCGTTCGTTACCCATAAGGCTGCCCGAAGATATCTATCAACATCGTATTTTTTATAGAGAATTGCTATTCTGGGATCGAAGGTGTTAGTATGAACATCATCTGGCTTTACTACCATCCTAATTAGGTCCTCCATCAAACCTTTCATTTCTGGGTGGGTTTCATAAATATGGTTTCTTCTCTCGCCAGTAAGAACCCATTTATTGGTTTCTATATCCGACCAATAACGTTTTACTCTCTCTGGGACATCACCCAATATCAAGACATGTTTTTCTTCATTCAAGGAGTTGATCTGAATTACTTTTTGATCTAAGGTTAGGTCAGACGCATCAAACCAGCCAGGGGGATAGGACGTCTCTGCTTTCACAGGTCTGAACCCACTCACAGCCGCCCTGTCCAACGCCGCCGGTGTCTTGAACAGAGTCGTTATCTCCCCATACTTCTGCTTCAACTGGTTCAAGCGCAACTGCTCCACCTTCCGCGTCAGATCATCACCCGAAGCCGCTGCCAACACCGCACGATCTTTCGCCTTGCGCATCTCCGCTTCGATCCGCCGCTGTAATTGGGTCGCTTCATAAGCCGTGTATTCCTTGCCCTCAAAAACCCGCTTCTCAGTAGAATTGGCAATCATCGCCTGACGTTCCGCCTCCGTATACAGAGGGCTCGATACGCCCAGGATTATCGGCATGAATGTATGACGGCAGTTCCACATTCCAAAATCACGTGGCAACTCCTCTTGTATCTGCTCAAACTCCGCCTTGCTGAATTGCCGCCCCTGAAATGGCAGATGATCCGGCGCGCAAAAATTGTGCGCGTCAATTTCCACCCCGTCCGCGCCAAATTCCTCCCCCGTTTGCCGCGCAATTTCATGCGCAATGTCCTTCACCCCGTCAATCACGTTTTGCCGCATCGCGCTGTCAAGACGGCGCGAGTAACCACTCTCATAATCAAGAACTCTGATACCGCTGTCCGCTGTTTGCTTCAATGCCTGCCGGAATGCGGAATTATACGATTTTTGCCCCGTTGCGACCTCAGCGATAGCCTGGTCAACAAGATTATGATAATGCTCTTTGAAGCCTCTGTAAATTACTTTGCCATCAGCATTCATTACTCTGAATCCAATTGCCCCTGTATTACTGAGGTTGGCAAACGTACCGCGCGTGGTCGCCGCCACACCCCTCACAAAGTTGATTATCGCCGTCTGATATTCAATTGGTATCTGCTCTAAACCCTTCGCCGCGTAATACTTGTTCGCGCTCTTATAGGCAAGTTTCGCCGCGGTAACATATATTTCCTCAACGCTGTTTGCCGACCGCCCCAGTTCGTTCAGAATCTCGCGATATAGCCTCTCCGCCTCTCTGTCAGCCCCGCTGAGCGTAAAAAGCCGGTCAAATCCCGACCCCCTGGCAGCCAGCGCGATCCTTTTACCCAGCGCCTCCAAAACGCGCGAATTGAGCCGCTCTAAACCCACTCCCGCGCCTTTGGCAATCTCCTCAAGCCATTTGAGAGTAAACACACCTTACTCAGTATCCGGGAGCGTCGCTTCTGTTTCGTCCGCCCCTTCTGCCTCATCCAAAAGCAAAGCCAATCCGCCCGATTCCGCCCTGATAACTTCCAAAGCCTTCAGCGCTTCGTCCGCGCTCTCCCCCATAAACCTTTCGCGATATTCCTGCTTACTCCGCAAGCCCTGGGCAACCTCTTCCTGCCAGACTTTCCGCTCAGTATACTCATCAACAATGTAACTGTCATCAGCCAGCACCCGAACCTCAACGCTGTCTTTCACACCTGACACTCTCAAAACGTTCGCCCCGATCCAGATCACCGCCTCAATGATCTGCTTCAACGCCGCCTCAACCCCGATCATCTCACGCGCCACATTGCGCACCAGCCCCTGTTTTGAGCCGGTATACTCAGTAGCGGTTTTTACCATGCCGTCTTCATCGAGTTTGTAAAAACCCTTGCCCAGACCAATCTTGAAACTAAATATATCCATCATCCGCTGCACGCCGTTCGCGTTCTCTTCCACGCGCAATTGCGGATTGTATTCTTCCAGTAAGGATTTCTCCCCGCGCATTTTATCGCCCACATTAATAAACAACTGCGTGCCCATCATTTGCGGAGCGTGGAATTGCCCCTTATCATCAACGGCGAACAAGCTGGAATTCATGAACACCATTTTCCGCCCAAGCTGGAAGTCAACAATAAAATTATCAAACGCCGTATCCAGCCCGATCAACACATCCTCATTGCCGTCCAGAATACCCGCGCCAAACGGACCCGCGCTGTCATAGCGGTTGTACCCGGCCTTCCTGATTACTGAGAACCACGGAATAGCCGATCCAGTCCGGATAACCCGCGGAACGCCAACTAATTTACCCTCTTCATTCAACGTGAAATAAGTAATTGTATATTGCCCGCCCTCAACCAAGTGCATGGACACGGACTGGAATTTTTTATCTCCCTCAGTAAAATCCGAAATAAACGCAACTTCCGAAACAATCCCATTCCGGTGCGATATCGGAATAATCTGATCCCCCGCCAAAAAGTTCAGCCCGATATCTTTACCGCTCAGTAATACGCCATTATCCAGCCGCGTCTGCGCCTCTTCCACATACGCCTCAAAGGCAGCCGTGCCCGCCCAGCGCGAAGTTACAACCAGCTCATTCGCGTTCCGCCGGAAGTCATTATCGCCCAACACGCCGCCGCGCCCGTCTTCACCCTGCAGCCAGTTTTCAGTAGGCTTATGGTCCAATTCAAACACCGTCAGCTCGTTCAGCAGCAACGCCCCCCAATCCTCACACGCCCGCTTAAGCATGTCCGTCCGGTGCCGCTTGATGGTCGCCTGCTTATTGGCAACCAGATCAACGCTCATGGTGTACTCATAAAACTCAGACACCTCGCCGTTCAGCCAGTCTCGCCAGTCGGCAATTTTCTCGTACATCACTGAGTAAGGAATTTCCCGCCCGAACTCTTTATTGATGATCTCAATTACTTGTTTTTGATCCATATCACCTTACTCCCAACTCGTCAATAAACGGCTCCCAGCTGTATTCCCAGGCGTCCGCAATGTCAGCCACATCGGGGTCATTATCCAGGCGCGTGTCTTCCACTTTTTTCTCGTCCCACACCTGATTTTGCAGACTGTGGATTAACATCGGGCAGCTGCTCATAATCGCCAGCCTGCCCTGATTTAATAACTTTTCCTGCGCGTAAATTCGGGTGTTGATCTGTTCCTTATCCGCCATCACCGCGCGAACAGGTAATTTTTCCCGCGCCAATGCCGCGTTGATCCCATTCACAATCGTCTCCGGGTGATCACAAAATGCGTAAGTGTGCCGCGCGCGTGGATACGCGTCCAGGGCGTCTCGCACAAACTTCACAAACTCGCTCTCGATCCGGTCCGGCGCCACCCCCTTGCTCAGTAACTTATACTCTTGCAAGGCTACAACCCCCCGCACGGACAGCCTTATCCCGCTGCAAACAAATATCGTATGGCTTGTGCTTTCCCCAAAGTCAATCCCATACGTAATAAACCGGATATCATCAGGCGCGCGGTCAATAATCCACTTTTCCGGCTCATCCGCGAATTGCCCGAATATCAACCCCTCAGCAATCACCCGCTGCCCCAGAATATCGCGCTTGTACCATACGGAATTTGGGTTATAAAGCGCCTTGATTTCCTCACGCCGTTTCTCAGTAATGGAATAATTGTCATCAATCGTGAAGTGCTGATATTGATACCCCTCAAGCCCCTGTGTCCTGAATAAGTCAATGTAATCAGAATAAATCTTATGATTCGGATTACACGGGTTCAAATCCCAAAGCGTCAGCGGGTCCAGCGCCGCAGCCTGCCGGCCCAAAGCCACCTTTACAAAACTGATCCGGCTGTCGGTGCTGTCAAAATGTTCATTGATTTCTGTCGCGATCCACATACCGTACGAGTTGCCCAAAATCCGCTTGTAACTGTCCGCCTTCGCTCCGCCGACAAAGATAACGACCTTTTCCCCCGTTTGCGTTTGGATGTAAAGCGCCTCATTATCGCGGTATTTTCCCCATCGGCAGCGCCCACGGAATAAAGCCTCAAGCCCAAAACCATTACAGACACCAATGTTAAGTTTTGCATTAGCCAGGGTTGAACCGCTCGCCAGATGTATCTTGTCCCGGCACACCTCAAGCCGCGCCGCCATGATGATACAGTGCGATATCGTCTTGCCGCTCCGTATTGCGCCCTCAGCAACCGACATCCGCGCTTCAAGCCCACGCTCAATATAATCAGCATGTTTCAAAGACAACGGCGCAAAGGGAATAGACCGCTCTAAAATCACGCTTCCTCCCGTTCCTTTGCGGCTTGAATCATATCAACCACCGCCGATAAATCCTCAACCCGCTCCTGGCTCGCGCCCGTGATTGAATCCATTTTCAGGAACCGCCCCAGCAGTTCCAGCGCCCGCTGTTTATCGTACAATTCCAGAACAGGTGTTCCATGTCGCGTGTACGAGATTTTTTTCACCACATCGCCGGCTCTCTTGATGGCAGCCCAATCAAGGGTCGCTTTGCCGTTCGCGTCCACTGTCAGAAAATCGCCCAAACCTGCCCTTGCCTGGTTGGTCAGCCTGACCAACACCTCATCAGCCGTCGCGCCCATTTCTTTCAAACGCTCATTCACCAGCTCCGCGATTTCCGGATTGTAAAGCAGCCGCCAGCCGGTTTTCTCCGGCGATTTATACCCCGCTTTCGTCGCTGCCTCCCGCGCATTCCAGCTGACCAGATAGTATTCAACAAACGCGCGCTGCCTGGGTGTTAGTGACATAATCTGTTACTCGTCTGCCTTATGTCCATTCATCGCGTCCAGTCGCGCCGTCAGGTCCAATACCTGCTTTTCAAGCTCGCGGATACGGTCATCGCGCCGGTTGATCGCCTTCTGCATCTTCTCAACCTGCAAGGTCAACTCTTCGTTTTCTTTCTTCAGCTTTTCGATAGTGACCTCACGGGTTTCAATCTCGCATTTCAGACTGTCAACCTTAGCCTCAAGCGCGTTAACCTTCTCCCGAAGCGCCGTTAGCTCCTCAGTATAATGACTTGCCAGAACATCAACGCAATCCGCCTGAATCTTCTTGCTTTCAGCCGCAACCTTGCCCCGATTCGCCATGGCATTAATCAGCGCAACAAGGCTTCCCCCTCCAAGCCCTGCTATGACTATCGCGCCCCAGTCCACGATTACCCTGCGCCAGGGTTCGCGGCGTTCCTCACCGCGTTGTACACCCCGCTCGCGGTTATGCCCAGCGCCAGCCCGTAAATCGCCGCGCCGAACCAGCCGGCAAAGCCAGCCGGTACGCCCAGGCTGATCTGATACAGCACGCCCAGCGCCAGCCCGATGCCCATACTGAGACCAGTCAGCAACTTACCCGACGCCCCAAAGGCCTTCGTCAGCTCAACCAGCCCCATCACCACAAATATAAGTGGCACTCCCGATACAATCTCATTCCATTCCATCTTTACACCTCCAGGTGGTTAAAACAAACGCCCGGAACATAACCGCCATCTCATGCGACCTGTCCCGGGTGGAAACTCCGGCATTCCTGTTCAATTGTTCTTACAGTATAACACAAAATATCTCAAAACTTCCATAGGATTTACTTCCTCTCGCGCGCTTCCAAAACCCGCTTAATCAACCTGCGCAGCTTAATGTCCGGAACAACCCAATAAAGCGACTCCCCGCACTGTCTGCAATGCGCGTCCATCCGGTGAATAAGCACATTGCCGCACTCCAGAAAGCCAACCCCATCGATCTCAAACTCCCGCCCGATCTCCTGACCGCACTTCGGACACCTGACAGTTTCACCGCGTTCGTGCAATCGCGGCGCGGGTTCGCTCATCATCCCGTTTCCTCGCTCCGCATGTCCCAAAGTTTCCACCCCCGCCGCTCACATTCCGCATCCGCAATCAGCCGGCAGCCTGCAATCGATGGACCCTCAACGATAAAAGACTCCTGGGTATTGTCATTAATAACCCGATACCTGTACACATCCTCGCTCTGTAAAGCCGCAAGAAGCGCCTCGCCAATCGTACCCATCATCCACCTCCCAACATCCTCAATGCATCCGTGTTGCTCAGATTATTCAACCTGGCAAACAGGTTCACCACATCCAAAGGCTTCGCCGTGCAGCCCGAAAAACACCCGCATAACTGCCGCTCGGTATCCACCCAGAACGACGGATTGCTATCCTCATGAAATGGACATTTTGTCAGTCCCCAGTGTTCACCCGTAAACGAAATCTCGCCCAGATAATCCTCGATCCTGTGCGCCTTTTTCACCTCCTCGATGTTCACACCGATTTTCATATCCAAAACCTGGGCGGGCGTGCGGTCAACAACTTCCCAATCCACTTTGCGCGTAGGTATCGCCGTCCTCTCAGCCAATCTCAGCGTCTCCGCGGGGAACAACTCAGTAAGCGACTGCCAGGTGGGAAAACTACCCGCCTGGTATTCCACATAAACCGCCCCGCTCGGATGGACGGACCCGGGCAATGTCACCAACCCGCCGCGCCCTTTGATATCAATTTTCCCGAAATGCAGATTCCGCACCTCATCCACGCACCGCGTATACACATGCAGCCCCCGCGAAGTGCGCACCTTGTATGCGTCCCGCAAGATCGCCTGGGCGACTGGGTTCGCTGTTCCAGCCCACAAGGACCAACGCATGTATTCAGTCAGATCGTCAAAGTCGATCACCACCAGATTATTTGTTCCGGTCACAACAGCGCCGTTCGATGGCACCCTGAACCACCGCAGCAATTCATCCTCAGTAGGCAGCCGATCCTTATACACGCCCCACTTGAGCCGCGGGATTTTTGTCCCCAAATGACACGGAATTACTGAAAATCCCTGATGGACGAACCAAAAGACCGTGGGCAGGTCAACACTCTCAATTATGTCTGTTTTCATCTCAAAAAGCTCCAAAAGTGCAGGGTTTGCAGGGTTTGAAGTGCCGATTTCATAAAGTTTCTTTAATCCTCACACGTAAAACCTTATACATTAGGGGAGTAAGCAAAAGCTGCATTTCAACGAGTAACCCTGCATAGAGGGTAATAATATAGTTAAGCGAAATGCCCTTTTAAACCCTGCAAACCCTGCAGATTTATGCATTTTTGTTACTTTTCCGCTTAAAACCTTATACAACATATTCTCTCATTTCCTGTTGAATCGGTACTCTAAAATTCTTGTACGATTTTCCTGACTTTCCATATCATAGCGATCCTTTAACACACTCCTGACGTTCATCAATCGCCTTCCAAAAGCCTTCACGCTGCGCGGCCAATCACTGTCGGGTTTGTTGCCGCCAAACAGCAGCTGCTGCGCTTCGGTGTAAAGCTCCCGTGCCGTCACCCAACGGCCAACGTTGTTTACTATCTTGAGAGCGGAAACACTCGTGTCATTGATCCACGCGTCAACCGCTTCGATCACAATCTCACCGTCCGCGAGAAAGTTGTTTTGCGCCAGTTTGAGATCAGTAACGATGTCTTCCCAGAGATCCACCTTGTCGGCTTGTGTGCTCATCAATCGCCCCAGCGCCTCCCAGTCCGCCATACGGAGAGTGGATGTCGAAGGCAGGTCGCCCTTTTGCAGCTCCCTGACCACGGCATTCAGGTTCGTCAGCAGATCACCCCACCAGGCATCGCGCAGCGCGTCAATTTCAGTCAGGAACAGCGATTCGCGGCGGCGGTCGTCATCATCCACCCGGTTGAGCGGCAAAAGTAATAAACGGTCGCTCAGATCATCCCTGCGCAGAGTGTCAGGAGTCCGCGCGGTCATCGCGATCCAGCAGCGGTATTTGAGGATGCCGAGTTCTTTCGAGGTATACAGCTTTCGATATTCGTCCATCGCCCCGGTCGAAATCCGCGCGAGTTTATCCTGCAGCCAGCCTTCCATGGAGTCGAGATTATCCATCGCGTACAGGTGATAATGAGACGCTGTTACCGAGAAGTCATCCGCTTTGGCTGGCACTCCGCTCACTTGCGCCCATTGGCCAAATAACAGCCTCAGTAAAAGGCGCAGCGCCATGGACTTGCCGGACCCTTTTTCACCCAGCAAAACCATCATAGGTTTCGTCGGGCAAAGTTCGTTGAAAAACAGTGTTTGGGTCCAAACTTTGTATGCCCACGCGTGCTTGCGTTTATTCCAATTGGGAATATCCGCGATAATCTCTGTTGCATGTTGGGGGTTGGTAAAGTCCGGCTCGTAGGGTTCCCAGAAATGCAGATCGTCAAAAATAACCGCGCCGTCGCCATTGTCCCTGAGTGTGATCGTGTCGCCGTCCAGACAATAAATTTTGCCATCAAACCGGCTTACCCACAGAACTTTTGCATCCTGGTCAAAGTATGCCAGCCGCATCACCTGTTTGACCTCGCTGTTCAGGATCGCCGCGCTTTTGCATGCGTTACTGAGCACACTGAAGCCAGTCGAAGCCGGATTGACCCCGGTGAGCTCGTGTAGCCACGCGTGCCAGCGTTCCGTGTCAAGTTCAAATAGCCGGTATTTCTGATGCCAGAGGTAGAAAAGTTCCGCCTCCGGCGTGCGAATGAATTTGCCGTTCGCGTGCAGCCAGGTAAGCAGCAGGCTCTCCGCGTTAGCCAGACGTATGTTTGCGCTCACGCCCTGCACAGGTGTAAGGATGTCTTCCAGCGCATCCTGCAGCTTTGGGTCCGGCGGGTTCATCAGGGGGTTTCCCAGTCGCTTGCCCCGGGCTGCCGTAAATCGTGCCCCCAGTTTCAGCCGCTGGTAATTTGTGCCCAATTTTGCCCCCTGAGTCGATACCAGGCTGCTTACTGCCAGCCCAAGAGCACCGTCCATGTGGCTGCAGACTTCAGTGATCGCTTCCCTCACAGGGCGGTTGTTTACCACCATCTCAATCCACATTTCCCGCCATGGGGAGCAATTCAGCTTCGGCGGTAGCGGCGGTTGATCCACCTGATACGCCATGGCAATGATCTCAAGTTCATCACGCCAGGTATCCCCGTCCAGCGTGCCATACTCAGCCAGCAGCTCTGCCTGGTCGACCGCCGGAATTTTTAGTTTCGTCAATACCGCGTCAATAATCACAGGGCGCTACGCTTTCAGCAGTAAGGTCTCAATACTTTTTGCCAGCTCTTTTGCGCGGTCAGCGCTTATTGTCTCTCCACCTGTCGCGCTTGCCAGCTTACTGAGAAAGTCCCTGCCAGCCGGGCGGTCTTCCGGACCGACGTAAATGGTAGATATTTTGTTCATGTATGTTCTCGCTATGGCGGTTGCGGCTTCTCTGTCATCGGGTTCGCCGTCAGAAATAACAATGATGGAAACCCCGGGCAAGTCAGCGAGTTTGGCGAACCTCAGCGCCGCCGATAGGTTGGTTGAATTTCCAATCAAAATCGGCACACCTCCCGGGCAAAACTCCGCGCGGTCAGAAAACGCAATTACCGCCACCTTCCCCCGGCGCGCCCGTTGAATATTCGCAAGCTCCTCACAGGCAACAGCATAGCGGGTTTTCCCCCCGCGCGAGTCCTGGGTAAGCATGGATCCGGAAACATCAACGATGGTTACAATTTCAGCGGAAGAAAAAATCTCCGCGATTGACTTCCCTGTGCTGACCGCGACGTCCTGGATAGAGCCTTCGACGATTGCAGTTTGTTGCATTTTTTCCTCCTTTACTGAGTAAAAAGCTAAGCCTTGTGTCGCTTGTTCCACAGCTCATCCGCGAGCTGTTGCACCCGCGCCTCATCAAACTGACTTGCCGGAACGCTCATCGTGGACAGTCCGCAGTCAACGCAGTAAATTCGCATCCAGGTGCCATACACTTCGAACTGCACCCGCGCTTCGCCCCCACAGCAGGGGCAGGGTTTAATGGTGATGTTATCGGTCATTCCTCCACCTCCGGAGGTTCTGGGAGCGCGCACCAGCCTACAACATGTTTAGCTTGACACCATTCCCGTCTACCTGTATCCCCGATTTCCAACATCACGTCAATCCGTATCGTTTTCCGCCCCCACAAGTCCAGTAAAACCCATACGGGCTGGCGCAGTTCTGGCAGTCTCTCCTCAACCGGAATCCACACGCTTGCCGCCTTAAGCCGCGCGTTCTCCGCTTCAAGAGTGGCGATTCGTTTGTTCAACGCGTCCTCAATCGGACGGGTGTTCCAGTCTTCAAGTGTAAAAGACCCTGCTTTAGTGAAATGAGCCGGGCACTTCTCATTGTTGCAGTGATATAAATAATATTCTCGCGGATTTTTACCGAACTCCCGCCACAAGTTTCCCTGTGGTGTTTTCCCACAGAACGAACACGGTTTTAGTTCTTGTTCCATCATTCACGCTCCTTTCCAACCCAAGTGGGCTTGCCCCACTCGTCAACTTCCTCTATATCGTGCTCGTCCATTACAATCGCGAACACCACACCGCTGAGCACCACCGCCCAGCCTGCTAATAAACCTACGGCAAAGCCTGCTATAAACATCATTTCACCTCCTCTTTTGCCAACCATTTCGGGATACTCTGATAACACCAGTATGGTATCCGGCACATCTGTGCCATCCACCACCACGGCTTCCCCTCTTTATGCCAGCGGCGAATGCGCTCCTGGTTAGCGAGGATTTGCGGTCGCGTCCAATTGTCGGGATATTTCTTTGGCTCCGGCAACTCCATAGGCTCGCCAGCTTCGCGGCTCTCACCAGTCGGGACGTAATCGCTGCAGTCCTCACCTTCAAACTGGAAACGCCAGGCTGGGAATGTGCCGACCCGCAGAGCACACTTGCCTACAATCGGGTCGGCATCTCGCAACCAATTCCTGCAATTCAGGCAGCTATCCCTCACAACCACTCCTCAACCGGCGCTTTCGCGCCAACCGGCCACGAAACAACCAGCACGCGCCCTTGTGGGTCAACAATGTCTTCCCACGACAGGATTTTTGACGCCTCAATAATCCCAAGCTTCCTGACGCCCTCAACATGGATGATGCCGGTACGCAGTGGGGCTCGGTAACCATAAGAACGCTCCAATACGGACGCCCCGCTTGTTCCAACCAACGCCTCAAACGCCATCCCCGCCTCATAGCGCGCGCGTGTTTCCGCATTACTGAGCACGTCATACGCCTGCTTCACTCGCATGAACACGTCCGCGGCGCTCTCTTCCTTACACACGTCCGGGTGCCAGATTTTCGCCATTCGCCGGAAACCCGCCTTGACCTCATCATCGCTCGCGTTTTTGCCAATTCCCAGCACGGCAAAATAGCTGTCATTTCCATCAGGCGTTTTTACTGAGCCGCCAAAGAAGTCTCTCAGCACTTGCTCCGGAAAAATCACCCCCCAATTGCTGCCGCCCAATCCAATCAATCCATAAGCGTATGAAGCGCCGTCCGCCCGCGCCTTACAGGCGCCCACATACCGCACTACCAACTTTTGCGAGATCTTCGTCTGATAATGGTCCCTGATTTCCGGGATCGAGACCGTTTCCCCCAGGTAGGCCTCAATCCACTGCGCGATGGACGGCGCGTAATGTGGACTAACCCGCCATATCTTGCGCGTCGCATCGTATTTCCTTTCAGCCTGCGGTAGCCCCTTGATAGAGGCTACCAACGCGGCATTGTAGGGCGTGCTGACAATCAACGCCTCACCTTCAATTTCCAAACTGCTTATGCGCGTCATCTTTACCGCCTATAACAGACCTAAGGCTGCCGCGCAGCGTTCAATTCCAACCGCGCTCTCCGGCAGTTCCCCGCCATTGGCTTTACGCACCTCATCCTCACCAAAAGCGGCAATCAGGTCGTCTGCTGAGTAAACAGGCGCAGCCATCCGCGCCGCAATTGCCTGCCGCTTCGCTTCCGCTTCTTCCTGGACTTTGATATCCGCTTCGATCCGGTTGATGTGCAGCGCGTCTTTTTGGTCAGCAGTCAAAACGCCGTCCAAAATGGAGAATTCAAACTCATTCGGAATTTCTGTTTCTTCCGGCTGCCTGTCGCCAATCGGCTCATCCCAGTATTCCAAAATCCGCTTCCACGTACAGGGGTTCACCTTACGCGGCAAAACATTGATGGGTACAATCCCCTGCTCAGTAACAGACACCTTACTCAGCCGCTTCAGCACCAGTCCAATCGGTGCGGGACCGTCCGGGTTATGGCGCGTCCAGATGCGCAGGCGGGATTTTTCCACCACGGGTTTCTTACAATCCGGGATTTCCGCGCCAGTTTTAACTGAGCCAATCGTCTGGTCTTTGAGATGGGTAATCAAAATCACCAGCGGCGCAACCTGCAGCATCTCATCAATCACCGCAGCCTCATAGTCAAAGCTCACCTTCCAGATTTCCATTGCTTTGAATGTGCCGCTCGCGCTGAAAAACTGCTTGAACCGCTGGGGCTCTTTCTGCACCACCGGATGAAAGGTGTTCTCAAAGCGCGTCCAGGTATCAAAAACCAGCGCCTTGAACCCTTTGCCTTTGAGCTCGTGAATGTTCTGCATCACATAGTCGTGATATTCGAGTTCACGCATACCGATAGTGGCTTGGGTCAAATTGACGTAAAATCCAAATGGCGTACCCGCCTCTTTCAACTGATCTGCGATCGATTGCGTTTTGAGGTCATCGTCAAAAAAAGCAATCTCACTCGGTTTGAAACCGTTCGCAATTGCAAATGTGGTCTTGCCTGTATCAGGCTCTCCTGTCACATGTACAAGACCGGTTATGGGGTTTGAGTTTCGTTTGTTCATTTTTCCTCGTTTCTATGCTTCAGTTTCTATGGTTACAATTTCTAACTTTTCATCCGGCTTCAGCTTCAAAGCCGCGCGGATGGTCTTCTTCACATTTTTGGGGATGCCCCTGTATTCCGTTTCAGGGTCCGTCAGCCCCACCAGTGCCCACCCTGGCAGGTCGCCCGCGTAGTCCATGGCGATTTTCAGCCGTTCCAACCCGATCCCGGGCAGCGACGCGATCACCTGGTGCCCCGGGCTCAGTATGGCTGGGAATTTTGGCGGCAGGATTTGTTTTTGCGCCCTTCTGTCCCGCCCGGCCAATCGAATCACCGCGGCCTCATAATCGTTCTCAGGGCAGAAAATAACGCCGATGCCCAACTCTTGTATACTGAGCAGCTCCCCCATAACGGACGCCCAATTCCAGCCGGTCACGCCGCGGTTACTCATTACCTTTCCGTCTGGGGTTGGGTGCATCGTTCCGGTGATTATCAAATACGGCCATACGCTGTCCATAGTTGACGGGCTCATTTGCGCGTCAAACCTCGCCTGGGCGCACCGCCCCATTTGGTTGATCAGCCGGTCGTTGCCCATACTCCCAAGCAGGTCATCGCTGCATTTGCGCTCAATCACCAGCGTGCAGTCGTCATCGCACAAAACATGCAGGTCGCCATAATCCAGGGCTGTTACCGCCGTCGGTACACCGCCAAAAGTCAGCTTCTGGATGTGTTCTGGTTCGCGTGAGTCAATGACTGCTGTTGTTATGCCCATCGTATTCCTTTACTCAGTAAAATGTCTTGCCAACGCCGCGCCGGGGAGTCGAACCCAGCAGGAGGAAAGGAGGAGGAAACCTCCCGGGCCATCCGCGCGGCAGCCCTGCTATGCGAACACTGATGCTAAGAAATTTTCATTTGCCTCCTGGTCCCGTTCAATGGCTATCTCAATTGCGTCTTCGGGCGAAAAATAGCCCGGGTCATCAACATAGGCGTTCACAAATTCGTCCATCTCAGCCGCCTATGGCTTGCGAAACTAATTCAATGACCTCATCGCTGGTTGCGGTGAAGTATTTTTTCATAATTGGTGATGCGTTGATTTTTGTTTCAACGATTGGCAAGATTTCGTCCATTCTGGCTTTCTCCTTCGCCGCGGACCGTACAGTCGCGCCAAGAAATTTTAAGGCTGTTTCATACTCAGCTCCATTTTCAGGAACCGGAGCGGCTTCAGTGCTTGCTTCCGCGCCGCCCATGCTGTTCGCCAGAAAATTCTGTTCGCATTCGGTCGCGTTTTTGAAAATTTTGACGAAATGCATATAGGTTTTGTTCTTCACTTCGCCCTGGGAGTTTGTGTACGTATCGCCGGTCGGCTCAAACTTAATGCGTACGTGCTTTCCGTCAATTTTTGACGCCTGTACTCCGGCTGCCAAAATGGACTCTTGCGTCAGCTTCCATTCTTTGCTGGTCTGGATCAGGCTGCGTTCTGCCAGATTCGCGCCCTGGATGTTCAGCGGCACCACGCTCAGGTCAATGGCGTGAACCATGGACTTATGCACCGCCGGGTCAAAGACGATTTTTCCCTGCCCTTTCACCAGGGCGGCTTTCCATACATAGACGGAAACTTGGCCCCAAATTTCATAGCTGGGAGGTAATACGGGTTGGTCGAGAATATTCATGTCTGTCATGGTGTTTTCCTTTCGTTGGTTAGTTGAATGTGTTGGCTCGGTAAAGTGTCGTTGTGTACTCCAATAGGCTCCTTTGGTTAGTTGAGTTTGTTTACTGCGCTGCTCATCTCGTCGATGTAATCGGCAATCCAATTCAGCGCGATAAGTATGCACGGCAGAAGAACCATCAGCGCGGGTTTCATCGCTGCCCGTCCTCCGGTATGCTTTCAAGCCACGCCACCGCGCCGATAATCAACGCAGCCAGCGCAATCCACTTCAAAATCATTAACAGCCAATACGCGTCCATGCTTCTGCTCTTTCAGTCGCCACCCCCCAGGCAAAAATCGTGCAGTCCGGGATTTGTTCAAATGCTTCTAACGCCCCCATGGTGTCACCTCAACATTGTCCTTTTTCGCCTCTTCCTGGCTGACTGCTCTGTAAATGGTTGGTCCCAACTCGGTAACTACCGGCTTTGGCCAGATGTAAATCTTGTTGTCGCGGATCGCGGTCGAGACCGCCCCCTTACCAAGAATCCACTGCGCGTGCGACATATGGTTGATCCGCAGGCGGCGCATATCATTTTTGGACGTGCCCTCTGGATAGGTGGCGCACAGTATTTCCCCTGGCTTCAGATACAGCAGGCGTTGATGAAACTCATTCAGCTGGTTGCATGGCAAAGCGGGTACGAGGTCAACAATTTCAAATAATGGGTCGGGTCTTTTATAGTCTTTACGTCTCATTTCTCTCCTTATTTGGTAAAATTCATCCACCTAATACAGAAAGGCGGCTAACATGGGTGATAAAAAGTGTTGGCGTTGTAAAGCAGCTGCCCGGTTTTCGATATTGATTTCTCCTGGTAAAGATCGCTGGTATCTGCCAAATCAGAACGCCAGAAATTCAGGGCCTCCGCTGTTGGAAGTTTGGCTTTGTGAAACTTGTGCGCATGAGCTTGATTCATTGCTTACTTCCTTTCTTCCTGCTCTGGGAGATTCGTTACTCTACGAAGATCGTCCACCGTCCCTTTTCGTCCACAAGCCAGACAAATAAAATCTTTTTCGTTGTAGGCTAACGAGGGCTTATGGTCGTCATGAAACGGGCATAACATGAATTTCCATGCGACTACCTCTCTTTTTCTTTTAGGCTCTCTACGGGCTGATTGTTCTTTCATTCTTCACTCCTTTGCTTCATAAATTTTCTTGATTGCCATAACCTTTTCATCTGCTTTTTTCAGCTTCAGGATCACCCGCCCCACCAGTCGGTAGGTTTCGCTCCCGTCCAGCCGTACATTCAAAAGAGTTTCTAATTCGCCGTTGATCTCGCGGTGGATCGCCTGCAGGTCCTCAAGCTGCCAAAACGTCTTATATCCGCCTTGCTTCGCCCGCTCGCGTTTGGTGCCGTTTTCAGGGCAAATTTGCGCCATGTTTACGCCACTTCCTGGGATTCGCCGTCTGCGTTTGCTATGCTGTCCTCATGAGCATTGAGTTCGGCAGTCGCAGCGTGTCGCAAGCGGTACTCCCGCCGGATCAACCACGCCGCCTGGTTGCCGATCGTCCGCATATCCTCAGCCGCCAACGCCTTGATCATCGGCTCGATGTCTGTGTCTTTGATTTGGATCATGTAACTGTAGGGTTTTGCCATTGCGCCTCACTATTTTGTGTTGGAGGAAGAGAAATTCTTCCCAGTGACAATAGTGTAAGGCATACTAAACGATTTGTCAAGGGGAAGAATAATTATTCCCAGTAATTTAGTGAAAAGAGGTAGTATGTTACTGCCAATGGACAATATTTCAGAATTTCTTACCGCCGAAATGAATAAGGTTGGCATGAACCAGTCTGATTTGGCACGTAAAAGCGGCGTTTCAACTGGTCAGATTTCCCGTCTTATTAATGGCACCCGTGGTGTGGGTGAAAAATCTTTACGTGCCATTGCCGAAGCTCTTAGCGTTCCCCCAGACGTTATGTTTAGAGTAGCAGGCTTTTTACCCCCCGCGCCAGCCAAAACAGAGCAAACAGAGCGGCTGCTCTACCTGTTCAACCTGATGGACGCGCGGCAAAAAGAAATCCTGCTCTCCCAGGCTAACTGGATACTGCAGGAAAAGCCCTAACCACCCCGCTGGTAAATCACGATTTGAACCATACGCCCGAATAATCGGAATGAGTAAATGGTCATCAATGGAAATTTCACACGCTTCATTTCCGCCGCTCCTTACTCCCATTATAGAACGGGTGTTCTAATTATTCAAGAGGACAAAAGCGGACTCAATTCACAGTTCAGATTTGTATGGCAAGGTTCCTGATGCTTTTACTGAGAGAAAATAATGGCACTAAATGCGCTCTCAACGAAGCGGCTATACGTAACGTGGCCAAGTGGCAAGGCAAGAGTCTGCAAAACTCTCATCATGGGTTCAAATCCCATCGTCGCCTCTTTTTTATGTCTGCTGGCAGCTTCGCAGCATCTCCCTCATAAACAAACTTTCAGACAGGTTCCTCACACAGTCATTTTCCCAAGCTTGTCTGCTCTTGACAATGCGCATATTATGCGTATAATATGGCTAACAAAAGGATGATATAAAAAAAAGAGACTTGGAGAAGCTTCTGCTTAAGAACGGATGGACTAAAGTCGAAGGCGGCAAGCACGAAAAATGGGTCAAAGGAAATGAAACTGAGATGCTTCCGAGGCACACGGAAATAAATGAAATCCTTGCCAAAGACATTATTAAAAGGAGAGGGCTGAAATAAGCTCACACCAGAGGAAATATGAAACGAACCTATCCAGTAGTAATCGAAGATACAGGCGAGAAATACATGCTTGTCCGCGTGCCCGATTTTGACCGTATGACCCAGGGTAAAGACCTGGCCGAAGCTATCGATATGGCTCAGGATTTGATTTGTATGCTGGGTATTGACATGCAGGATAAAGAACAAGGTCTTCCTGATCCTTCATCAATTTTTGATATTCAGCTTCAGTATCCTGGGGCAATCGTTACCCTGGTCAATTCAGATATCGAAAAGTACCGTAAAGCTATTGAGTCCCGCTCTGTCCGGAAAAACGTCACGATCCCAGGTTGGTTAAATGCAGCCGCGGAGGACGCTGACCTCAACTTCTCTGAAGTACTACAGGAAGGCTTGAAAGAGAGACTACAGCTTGACCACTAGCGAGTGGTTAAGACAGTGAGTAAGCCATATGCCCAATCGCGCTGGTCTCCTGACCAGCGCGATGTGTTTTTGCTTGCGCCTTTCACGCTGCCTGTTCTGAGTTCGTAGAACGGCAGATCGCCACGTCGCTACGCTCCTCGCGATGACGAAACACGGGAATTCTCCGAGTTGGGCTCGTGAGTTAGAAAGACCTCAGTTATGATCCCCACTTACAGTCTGCCCACATACACATTCAGCCAGGCGCGGCGGCTTGAAATGCGCAAGCCGCCCTACGAAATGATAAAGGGGAGACCTAACGGTCAGCCCACGCGCGCGGTCTGGAGACCGGCGCGATCCGAGGCAATGATAAACCGGCGAAGATCCTCTAACCGGGAATCCTCTACGATAATCGATGGAAAAGCACTGCCAGGACAATGAACATACCCCAAATCCTGTGTACCTGTGCCATTTTCTTACGGCGTTCCTTGTCTTTTTGCTTGGTCAGCCCAAAGCTCAAAACAGCTTGGATAGCCAAAGCCAATCCAGCAACCAAACCCGCTACGGGAACCATTCCATCTCGCGCGAACTGCAAAATAAAGTGCACTGTGATTGCTCCCACTGCTAAAAACCCAGCATAACGGTGGTTTTTATTCACGAACTGAAATGTCTTTTTGATCCAAGAAGGCAGAGTTTTTCCGTCCTTGCGCAACTGCTCAACCACGACCTGTAAAAGCGGGCGGGAAGTTAAAAAGATAATAGAGATCAAACCGATTACACCAAAAACTTCACCTAAATTTTCCATACCTTCTCCAATTAAATGATTATTGTATTAGTAACCTGACCAGCTCCGCCAGGTTTTCACATACCAAATCCGGCTGATACTCCGAGTTTTCCAGGTCATTAACCTTTGTTTCGCCGCTCAAGACAAGCACGGTTTTCACGCCCGCGTTTTGACCAAGCGCAATATCGGTATACAGCCGGTCCCCCACCATCACCAGGCTTTCCGGCTTCACGTTCAGGCTGCCCGCCAACTGCTCCATCAAATTCCGGTCAGGCTTCCCGAAGATCTTATCCGGCACGCGCCCGGTGGATTTCTCCACCAGCGCCATTATAGCTCCAATATCCGGAATGAGCCCATCTGGCGTCGGGCAGTTGATGTCCGGGTGCGTCGCATAGTAGGGCAGCCCCTCCCGCGCGAACCTGCACAGCCGCACCAGCTTGGCATAGGTCAATTCCGTATCATAGCCCAAAACGACAGCGTCCGGCCTGCGCCCGTCCAACCTCACCCCTGCCGCGCGGAAATCATCCCGCAGGCTGCGCGTGCCAATCAGGCAAATCTTTTTGCCCGGGTAGTTTACTCGCAGGTATCGGATTGCGGCGTCTCCGGCAGTAAACACGCGCGCGTCGGCTTCCCTCACTCCGAACCCCATCAGTTTCCTGACATAATCCGCCCGGCTGCGCGAGGTGTTATTCGTCAAAAAGGAAAATGGTATACGCAGCCGGTTCAGGAGCTCCAGGAATTCCAGCGCGCCCGGCAGCAGGCGATCGCCCAGGAAGAATGTCCCATCCATATCCAAAATAAAGCCTTGTGTCTGCCGCAAAGATTTCATGTACAAACTCACATTTGATAATAGCATTCACCTGACTACAATGTTAGCAAGAATAAATCTTTGCAACCGTAGAAAGCAGGTAAGATGACCAACAAAACCTATTTTATCCCGAATATTCACTGCATGCACTGCGTGATGCACATTAAGAACCGCCTGAACGAAATTGAAGGCGTTGAAAACGTGGAAGCCAACGCCCAGACCCGGGAAGTGGAAGTGGAATTCAGCAGTCCCGCGACCGAGGAAGCCATCCTGCAGGCGCTTGCTGAAATTAATTACCCGGCGGAGCTCTAAATGTCTGATAAACAGCAGGTCACGCTGCCGATCCTGGGGATGACCTGCGCCAACTGCGTCGCCGCCGTTGAACGCGGTTTATCCAAGGTGGACGGCGTGGACGCGGCGGTTGTGAATCTCAGTTCAGAACGCGCGTCCGTCAGCTACGACCCGCAAAAAACCGGCGTCCCTGCCTTGGTGGAGCAAGTTCGCCAAACCGGCTACGAGGTCGCGCTGGGCGAAGCTTCGCTGGGTGTCATTGGCCTTTCAGACCCTGCCGACGGCGCGCGCCTGGAAAAAGCGTTGAACTCCGTTGAGGGCGTGCTTTTCAGCCAGGCAAACCTGGCCAGCGAGCGCGTGCTTGTGCGCTACGTTCCCACAATTCTAAGTCAGTCCGAAATCCGTCAGGCCGTTGCGCGGGCTGGCTTCCGCCTGGCTGAGGAAAGAACCCTGACGGAAGACCCCGAAGCCGCTGCCCGCCAGAAAGAAACCGCCCACCAAAAGCGCATGCTCATCATCGCGCTCCTCTTCACCATCCCGCTTTTCGCGCTCTCAATGGGCAGGGACTTTGGGCTGCTGCCAATGGCGCTTGCCCACGCACCCTGGATGGACTGGCTGTTCTTCGCGTTGGCAACGCCCGTGCAGTTCTACGTCGGCGCCAGCTATTACGCAAATGGTTACAAATCGCTGCGCAACAAATCCGCGAACATGGACGTGCTGGTCGCGATGGGCACGTCCGCGGCGTACTTCTATTCGATATTCGTTCTGCTCGGTGCGGTTCCCGGGCACGGCTACTTTGAAACCTCCGCTGTGATTATCACGCTGGTGCGCCTGGGCAAGTTCCTGGAAGCGCGCGCTAAGGGCGGCGCGAGCGAAGCCATTCGCAAGCTGCTTTTCCTACAGCCGAAAAAAGCGACTGTCATTCGCGAGAGTTTGGAAACTGAGATACCCGCAGACCAGGTGCTTATTGGGGATATCATCGTGGTCCGTCCGGGCGAGAAAATCCCGGTGGACGGCTCCGTGCTTGAAGGCAGCTCCAGCGTGGATGAATCCATGCTCACCGGTGAATCCCTGCCAGTGGAAAAAAGCGCCGGCGCCCCGGTTTTCGGCGCCACTCTCAACAAAAACGGCAGACTGGTGTTTGAAGCCACCAAAATTGGCCGCGATACCGTACTCTCCCAGATAATTCAGCTGGTTGAGAACGCCCAGGCCAGCAAAGCTCCCATCCAAAAGCTGGCAGATAAAATTTCCGCGGTTTTTGTCCCGATTGTCATCGCGGTCGCCGCGCTAACCTTCCTGATTTGGTATTTCCTGGTTCCTCTACCGGCAGATTCAGAAGTCTCCCTGCTGGCGCGCGCGCTGATTAACATGGTCGCGGTGCTCGTGATTGCCTGCCCGTGCGCCATGGGCCTTGCCACCCCGACCGCCGTAATGGCAGGCACCGGGCGCGGCGCGGAACTTGGCATTCTGGTAAAGACCAGCGAAAGCCTGGAAATTGCCGGGCAGATTGACACCATCATCCTGGATAAAACCGGCACGCTTACCCGCGGGCAGCCGGCCGTCACTGAAATCGTGCCGTTGGCCGAGGGCTGGACGGAAGACCAGGTTTTGGCGCTGGCGGCTTCCGTGGAAGCCGGCAGCGAGCACCCGCTCGGCGAAGCGATTACAGCCGCTGCCAAAGCCCGCGCCCTCAGCCTGCAAACCGTTGACCGCTTCAGGTCCTCTTCCGGCAAGGGTGTCTCGGCGGAGATGGACGGGAAAAAGCTCTCGGTTGGCAGCCGACGTTACCTTGATGGCTTGCAAGTGGATACCAGCCGCGCAGAAGACGTCCTTGAAGAGCTTGAAAAGCAAGCCCGCACGGTCGTCATGTTGGCAGCGGATGGGATATTGTTGGGCGCCTTCGGGATTATGGACACGCTAAAGGAAAATTCAGTCAGCGCGGTAGCGGAGCTGCACCGGCTGGGGCTTAAGGTCGCGATGCTCACCGGAGACAACGCCAAGACGGCTCAGGCGGTCGCCAGCCAGGCTGGCATTGACGAAGTCTACGCGGACCTGCTGCCAAAAGATAAGACCGGGCAGGTGCAGCGGCTGCAGGCAGCCGGGCATAAGGTCGCCATGGTTGGCGACGGCATCAATGACGCGCCCGCGCTCGCTCAGGCGGACGTGGGCATCGCCATTGGCACCGGCACGGACGTCGCAATCGCAGCCGCGCCGATAGTGTCCATCAGCGGCGATTTGCAGGCTGTTCCGCTGGCAGTGCGCCTATCCCGCAAGACGCTGAAAACCATCAGGCAGAACCTGTTCTGGGCGTTTTTCTACAATGTCATCCTGATTCCGGCCGCCGCCGCGGGATTTCTCAATCCCATGCTGGCAGCTGGGGCGATGTCCTTCAGCAGCATCTTTGTGATTACCAACAGCCTGCGCCTGAAACGCTTCAAGTAAGCCGCGTCGGCCAGCTGCTTTTCCAGCTCCGCCGCGCGCTCCTGGGCTTTCGCCAGCTCGCTCTTGTTCGCGTCTTCCGCGGCCCGCTTTTGCTGTACCAGCGTCTTCAGCTCGCCCAGATCGGCCAGCCCCACATCCGCCAGAACAGCCTTCAGCTCGCGTTCAGCCCGCGCCTTGATCATCCGGTTCACTTCGTCCTGAGAAAACACCTGCCCGCCAGCCCCGCCGCCGTTCGCGGTCGCTTCTCCGGCCTGTTCACTGGTCTGAGGGTTTTCAGTTCCTTGATTGGCTTCTTGTTCAGCCATCTTCACATCTCCCCACCGATTAACCGCTGGTGTCGCGTATTTGAATCAAAAAAACCCGAAGCTGCAGACCTCTTTTGGGTCCACAGCTCCGGGTTAAGTGCCTCGTGAGCTATGCTTGACTAACTCAGTATTCGATTTGCATTAGTGTAGCACAAAGAATCTAAAAAAGCAAATGCAACACTGTCAAATTACCACGTCAATCTATGTCAGGGTAAGTGTAATCAAGCGCAAGAATCTTATCCTTTTGCGCCCGGATCCGCTCAATAATCTGGTTATATTGCGCGTGTTGTTCAGGCGTGAGTGGTTCTAACTGAATTTCTTTCAATCGGTTGACAACAGCAGTCCAGTCATAAGAAATACTGACTTGATTGAATTCAGACCACGGCAAATCAATGGTTTCGATATCCAGCAATACGCCAGAAATGAACTTTAGTTCCCTGTCAATAACTTTCTGATCCATATTATGTCACTTCGTCTATTGTCGGCGAGTATTTCCTCTAATGTAATTGTTTGATTCGCGGTCACTAATTGACCTAATTGGGTTCTGTACTCAATTATTATTATACCCTTACTGTCTGGTCCTGCCAAATTTCCAGCTTCTCGTAAAAAACCCAGTTGTAATACCCCTTGAAATCTACTTACCATGACTCCAGTCGAAGGGTCTTTAATAACTTCGACAATCGACTGATAATACTGATTAGGTGTTGTTCCAACTGGCCACTCGTTGTGAGTCACAACATGTCTGAGATAGTGTACTTCGCCTACTCCCAACATGTCACTACCTTTTATCACCTTACCCTGCCAGCTTACGCCTGAAAGCCGCCCACCTGCTTTTTCCAGCAAGCTGTCATTGAACCCGCGTTCAGCTACGAAACTGGTGATCTTCCCGATCTCCCTGTTCGTCAGCGGTCTCAAATCTAAACTCGCGAACTTGATCAGCTCATCCGCGTTCAGGTTCTCCTTTGCCAGTCCGTTCTGCGTCAGGCGCAGGTAATAATGAGCGTCTTCCTCCCCCAGAAGATCCTTCAGGCTCTTCGCCCCCCTGCCCGCGCCCCAAACGGGGCTGTAGGTCTTCTTCTCCTGCTGCTTACCCCTCGGGAAACAACCGTTTCTTCACCTGCTCAGCTTCCTCCGCGGTGATTTCGTCAATGTCTGCCCAACCATCACCTGCCCCGGTGATGTCCATCCATACTTGTCCATCCTCTGGAGGAACTGTCCAGCGCTCATTGCCCTCATACCTCTCCACATATGGCAATTTTGTACGGTAAAGCCTAACTGCTTTTTCCAATAACGATCCATTATCCATACAATATGCACGTACATAATACTTCCACATACTCTCTCCTTATGGCCAATCTGTGTAGTAATCGTAGTTTTTGGGCCTTATAAAGCCTTCCCACTGTTTTTTCATCCATTCATCAGTCAGGTCTTTCAGCTCCTTGCTCACATTACTGGACCGGTTGACTTCGTAATCCTCGTGATTCAAGGATTTTATGCGATAAGACTCTTCGGTGTGAAATTGTAGCTCAAAGGTGATGTCACCATTTGAAAACACAAGATGTAATCCTTCGTAGTTTGTCCCTGAGCCAAAATAGTTGCGAATCTTTTTAATGGAGTATCCATTCCCCGCCAGACCTGTTGTGATAGTTCGTGCTTTTTCAACCAAATCTTTCTCTGAAAATATTGCTGTATATCTGAGCGAATCTGTAACGAGCTTTATTGCATCTGCGGCAGGAATTCCTCGGGTTTGTGATATTTCTGTTATCTTTCTTGCCAGGCTGGACTCGCTCTTAATCCTGAAATCCAGGCCTGCCAGATGGCCGTCCAAACCCTGAACCAGATTTCCCAACGATGTTGTCATTTGCGGTTCCGCGCCTTGTATCCGCTTCAAAAACGACTTGGCAAGTTCCTCAGCCTCCGCGCTCGCCGCTCCTTTTTCGGTCCTGAGCAAACGCAAGTACTCGGAGCCTAGTTTTCTGTACTGCTGAGCATTAGTATTTCCTACAAGTTCTTTCAGGCTAATTGGCGCTCTTCCTGCTCCCCATTGCGCCGACCAGGTTTTTCGTGAAATCTGATCAAACTGTATTATACCACTTCTCCAACTTGTCCAGCGCCCTGGTCCTAAGATTTTTATCTGCTCTTCCGCTTTCAAACCCCGGAAGTACGCCTCCCCTGTCATTTTCCGCTGCGCGTACGTCCGCTTCTGCTCATCCGACAGCTTGTACTTCTTCGCGATCTCCTCAAACGACGGACCAGCCTTAAGCGCGAGTGGGCTCAACCCACGTCGCGCAATGCCCGACACATCGGTGTCGGGCTCAACACCAGAAAAGTCAAACCCCAGCTCAGCGCCCAGCTCTTCCCAGCTTTTCGTAACAGGGACAGAGCAGCACCTGCAATTGATATGGCTCTCCATATGCTCTTCAACCGGATGAATGCTGCCGTGCATGCTAATGCACACCGGGCACGTGTTCCCCGTCAGCGCCGCCTGCCAGCGCCAGCCCGACTTTTTGCATTGCCCAAACTGCCACCGCGCCCGTTTAGCAGCACAACGGAGCTTGGGCATTGTATAATCAGCGTAAACTACGCATCACCGGAAAGCCGCGCCAGCTATGGAAAAGTTGCTCCCACTTCTATCCCTCCTCCTTTGGGTTTTCCTTTGGTCTGCCGGCGGATTTCTGATACTCGTCAATACCATCAGGACCCAACGGCACGAGTCGACGCTGCTTGGGCTGGGTCTGGGTTTTGTTCTGCAGGTCTGGCTCGCCAACCTCACCGGCAGGCTGCTGGCTCCCGTCCCTGCCTTTTGGCTCAGCGCGGGGCTTGTATTCGCGGTCGGCCTGGCCCTGACCTTTGCGCTTAAAACCTGGAAGCGCGCGCGCGAAGCTCTGCATTTCCCGCTGGGGCAGTGGCTCGCATTCTTTGTTCTGCTGTACGCCTTCTTCATGATTGGGCGCGGATTGGCAATCTTTGACGACTACCAAAACCTGCCTGTCACCTCTCTGCTCGCGTCCGGGGTTATTCCTCCGAGCTTTCCGCTCAACCCTTTACTCAGCTTTGATTACCACTACCTGCTGCTGCTGAACGCCGCGCAGTGGATGCGCGTGGGCGGCTTCTTCCCTTGGACGGCACTGGACTTTGCGCGCGCGCTTTGCTTCAGCCTGGCTGTGCTGTATGCGTACATGTTGGGCGAACGCCTGACGCGCAGCAAAGTGGGCGCCTGGCTGAGCGCCTTGTTCGTAAGCTTTGCCGGCGGCATGCGCTGGGTTTTGTTATTTCTGCCCGGCAGGCTGCTCTCCGCCATTTCTGAGCGCGTCTCGATGATCGGTTCCGGCGTAGCGACGGACAGCAGTCTCAAAATTGCGCTCTCCAAACCATGGGCGATTGAAGGCGGCGGTCCTTTCCCCTTCCCGTTCGCGTATGGCAATGGCTTCCACACGCCCGCGGTCATGGAGCACGATGGCACGGGCTTGCTGGGGCTGGTCATTGCGCTGCTGATCATCCTGTTCTTCGACCAGTGGAAGCGTAAAGGCGGGATGTTGGTGCTGGCCGCCCTGCTTGCCGCCCAAGCCATGATTGATGAAATCTGGTTTGTGTTTTTCGTATCAGCGTTGGGTCTGGTTTATTTCCTTAAGCTCGTCCATCCGGGCAAGGAACCCCGCCGGCAGGCCTGGCTGCCGCTGCTGCTGCTGGCACTGCTGCCCGGTCTGGCTGCCATGTTCCAGGGTGGGGTGCTGACGGGCGCCGCGGCAGGGATATTCGCGCGGCTTTCCGGCGGCGCGGCAGCCGCGCAGAACCAATACTTCAGTCTGGGCTTCCATTTACGCTTCCCGCCCGCCTTCATTTCCGCCCACCTTGGCTCGCTCGCGTTGACCGACTGGGGGCAGGCGCTGGCAGCCGCCGCTGAAATCGGACCGATTTTCCTGCTCCTGCCGCTCTTTATCATTTGGGGCGTCAAGGGCTGGCGTGCCGGGCGCAGCATCTATCCAATTCTCGCTCTGGGCGCCGCCGCCAGCTTCCTTACCATTTTTGTGCAATACGAAGGCGCGGCCGGCATCTCAGCCACGAAGCGGCTGACCCTCTACTCCTCTGTGCTGCTGACGCTCTTCGCGGTGCCGCTGCTCTGGTATTGGCTGCGGCGCAAAAAGCCGGCCTTGCGGGTCATCGCGATCGGTTTGTGCGCGCTCAGCATAGTTGGCGGCATGGTCTATTTCGCGGTAGAGTCCGCCGCGGCGCAGGTGCCGCAGGAGAGTTACTATCTGGATAAACTGGATACAGCCTTTTATGAGAAGTATTGGAACGCGCTTGAACCTGATGCAATGGTATTCGACCTGATGCCCTCCCGGGCGGCGACTGTCTTCGCGCGTACGCTGCGTTCCAATCGAAGCTGGTACGACGAACTGCCTGAATACAGCGCGCTTGCCGGCAGCATGGACCCGTACGCGATCCGTGCGGCGGGTTACCACTATATCTACCTTGGCAGCGGGGAATGGGACGATTTCTCGCCGGCAGTCCAGCGCGGGCTTTCTGCTCCGTGCGCTGTGCTCATCCAAGAAATTGACGGTCCGAAGGGCGCTTTCAGACGGTTATTGGATATCAGCGCCTGTCAGTAATCAGACAAACTTCAGACGGACGGCAGCCACCCACAGCATGCGCAGCAGTAAAACCCCATGCCGCCAGCGTTGGATGTTGGTTGTGCCGTAGGTGCGTTCGCGGTATCGAATGGGCATGTCCACCAGCTTGAGGTTCTGTTTTGAAGCCCCAAAAATCAGGTCAAAATCACCAAACGGGTCAAAGTCCCCGAAGAAAACCCGATTCCGGGCTATTTTTTCATAATCCGCGCGCCAAAGCACCTTGGTGCCGCAGAGCGTATCCTTGATGCTCTGCTCCAGAAGCCAGGAGAAGGTGACGCTGAAGAATTTATTGCCCAGGCTGTTAAGAAAGCGCATGGCTTCCTCTTCCATTGGATAAACCAATCGAACCCCGTTGATAAATTCGCCCTGGTTTTGCACCAGCGCGTCATAGAAACGCGGCAAATCCTCTGGAGGGACGGTCAGGTCCGCGTCCAGAATCATAAGCACGTCTCCGCTGGCAGCCTGAAAGCCCGCCCGCACCGCGTCGCCTTTGCCTTTGCCGGGTTGTTTGAGCAGAATCGCCTTTCGCGGGGATTCCTGGATGGTTTTCTCAATAACCTGCCAGGTATCATCCTGCGAATGCCCTTCCACGAAGACGAGCTCCGTCCCCCCGCCCATATCGGGCACTCGTTCGAATATCTGCTGAATATTACCGGCTTCGTTTCGCGCGGCAATCACAACCGACACTGCCGCGCTCCCAACTGGAGTTTCCACGCGCGGTCTGGTAATCATCATATTGGTCATACAGAGCATCCTGAAGGGCCACAGGCGCGCCCCGAATCGGTTGAGGATTGGGCTGATGAGTGGAATGTAAAACGGGAAAAGCACCTCGGTCCACTTGCGCACAACTTCAAACCTGCCCAGGTTCAGCAGGTTAGTCATATCATTTTGTGTCAGCCAGTTTTGCTCCAAAAGCGGTCTGGCGGTTCCCATCACCTGGGCGAGCTTGAGCGCAACTTCCCAGGAGCGGTTATAGAAGTTCAGCACCACCCGCGTGCGCGGACCGCAAAACGGCTGCAGTTGGTTCAGCACCGTCTGCACATCCCACAGGTCATTGACCAGGTCTGAAAGAATGATGTAATCAAAGCGCATATCCAAACCAGGCAGCGCGTGCGAGTCCGCCTGGATAAAGCGCAGTTCCGGGTGGGCGGCCTGGGCAGCCCGCACCATTTCGACAGAAAAATCAATGCCAACGCCAAAGGAAGGCTGAACCGCGGCCAGTAGTTCACCTTTGCCGCAGCCGACTTCCAACACCGAGCATCCGGGGGGGATTATCTGCTGATATACCTGCGTCAGGCGGCGGTGATAATACGCGCTCCAGTTGATTTTTTTCGGAGGCTTCGCAGCGATAGCGTCCCAATGCCTGGAACGCGTTTCCGTGAAACGCAAGTAAGGCTTGTCCTGAGGGTTGATGTAAGTGTTCACGCGCTAATCCATGTCGCTTTGATTGAAGGTGTTGTGTGTTTACCCCCGAAAGTATAACAAATTAGCGCCGGATTGCCCTGTACAAAAAGCGCTCTCGTAAGCTACAAGGCGATATAGAATATTTACCACACAAGAGACTTGAATAATTAACAATCATATTGATCAAATGAACGACATTTTTCCTTCTATCCTCGCAAGGACCTACGATGCTTTCTATGTACTGAGTGTAGAAGAATTTGATGATATTTATGATAACGACAGCCTAACTATTTACGGCATAGGTGCCGGAAAATATTGCGGAACGAATGCCTTCGGTGGACAGATTTGCCAACCTGTTGTTGTAGCAGGTTACATCTTGAAGTGACAATAGAATAATTCAGCAATTAGCTGCGTTGTGTAATAAAAACAACCAATCATTTAATTTGATTGGTTGTTGTCTTTACTTTTAGTAGCCAAATTGCGATGAAATAGTGAGGGAAGGATAATCGTACTCTGCAAATATAAGCGCGTGTTAAGTGGAAGCGACAATAAAAGGCAAAAAAGAGCGGAGTAAAACCTAATTCCGTAAAGGAGCTCCAACATTGTCCCTAAAACTACCATTAGCGATAGCGATGATATCCAAAAACCATCCGACACCAAATAATCCAGCAGTAAAAGAATAAAGCAATCCGCGGCCAATCCGTCCGACATAGTAAAGATGTAACCCAAGATAACCACCAAGGATACATAACCAGAAGGCTGTTGACTTACTTTTGTCACTTGTTTGAGTCACATAATTTGTTGGCATATTTCCTCCAGTGAAGTTATTCGAATAATATTTAAAAAAATCGATCGTAATAAACTTATTATCCTAAATCATAACTGCAAAATTCGTCCTGACCATTCAGAAAGATAAGCTATCAGGTTTTTGGGATAGCGTTCCTCGCTTCTCTATCCGCGCGCTCGTTATAGCGGTCGCCGGAGTGCCCGCGCACCCATTCCCAGCGCACCTGATGGCGCTGCATTTCTCGGTCGAGCGCCTGCCACAGGTCAATATTCGCCAGCGCGCCCTGCTTGCGTTTCCAGCCGCGTTTTTTCCAACCCGGCAGCCAGATCGTCGCGCCGTTCATCAGGTAGCTCGAATCGGTTACGAAAGTCACCGCAGAAGGCTCACTGAGCGCGCGCAGAGCTTCCAGCGCGGCGGTCAGCTCCATGCGGTTGTTTGTGGTGGCTTTATCGCCGCCCGATATTACCCGCTCCCCAGCCTGCCCAAAAAGCAGCACAGCCGCCCAACCGCCAGGCCCCGGGTTGCCGCTGCAGGCGCCGTCACAATAGACGGTCACTTCGCGAAGTTTATTCGCCACCGCCGCCTCCGGCAAGTTCAACAAGCGTCGCGTCCAGGGTCTCAAAAACCGTGGGAATATACTCCAGGTCCAACTGATAGGATCTGCGCAGCGCGTCCTGCAAGACCCGCCGGGAAAAGGCCCAGTTTTCGCGTTCCGGAGCCATGCGCAGGCGCGCGCCGGTTTGCAGGGCGTTTGCCCAGGCGGGGTGTTGGCGGGCATAGTCCGGAGCGATTGAGGCGGGGTCTCCTGCCGCCGGCCAACAGCCGCTGGCACGCACCAAGCCTTCCTGAGCCGGCGCGCTCAACAGCCAACGCGCGAAAAGCCATGCCCCAAGCTGTTCGGTCGGGCTGCCCGGACGAATCCCGACTGAAAGCGTCTCGAGCGAGATGCTGCCGCTGCCGTCCGGGCTGGGATACGGAAGGGTAATGAAGGCGTCGCCGCTTTCAGAGCGCGCGGTATACCCTTCCTGGATGAGCAAATCATCCAGCGTGCCTTCATAAGCCAGTGCCTGACGCCTCGCGAAATAGTCATATGGGGTTCTTTGCAGGCCGACCCAGGCGGCATCCTGCGCGTACGCGCCCTTGAGGAAGGCCACAGCCTCCAAGAATGCCTCGTTATTGAAGCTGAGCACGCCTTCTTTTAAGACGATATCACCACCAAAAGCCTGATACCACGCCAGCGGCGCCGACGCGGAATCGGAAATCCACAAGCCGCCCGCGCCGTTGTTGGTATCATCTTTATCCAATAGTTTTTCTGCCGCGGCGGGCAGCATCTGGGCCTGCAGTTCCGCCGGGGTGCGCGGCGGCGAGGCAAAGCCCAGTTCCTTGCCCCAGCTTTGGTTGTAGTAAATCAGTGCGGGTTGATAAGCAAGCGGAAGGAAACCCCAATCCATTCCATCGCCCGCCTCTGGGGCAAGCCCGGCGAACACGGACGAAGCCTGATACGCGTCTCCGAGCCCGTATTCCCCGTCGCGCATATACGGCGTGAGCGAAATCAGCGCGCCGCTTTTGGCTGCTGGCGCAAGGTCGTACCCGTTCCCGATGATGAGGTTTTCTGTCAAATCACCGGCTGCCAGCGCCTCCGCGACAGCAGAAAGGCTGCCAGCGGTGTGGGGTTGAAGTTTGATTCCCCAGGTGTTATTGGCGTTAAAGTCTGCGATCAGGCTGAGAAAAGCCGTTTCTGATTCGTTTACCCAGGGGTATAAGACGCTTAACTCCAGGCCTTTCAGTTCTTCCGGCTCCGCCGCAGGAATTGGCACCGCGGTGGCAGTCGGGCTGGGGCTGGGGGTTGGCGTTGCTGTCGGCTTGGGGAGCGTTGAAGAGGGAAGGGTGGATGAATCCCCCGGCGTCACCTGCGGAGCAGCCGCTCCACTTTGGCAGGCAGCCAACCCGAGGCAGAGCCCCAACAAGAATAAGTTACGCAGAGTTTTTCTCAGTGAAATTGCCACAGCACACCATAAAATTCAGGCGGGAATGGATGGGAGTCGAACCCACCACGGCTCGCAGCGCGACCCGTCACTGATTTTGAAGACCAGGAAGCCCACCGGGACCTAACCATTCCCACGGCTAAGCATATCCGAAATGGAAGAAGCTTGTCAAGCGTTTGCCCAAAGACCCGCCAAACTGTTCACTTCGTCCGTAAAACGTTGGCCTGCACAGAATCTGTTGTATAATGAGCGTCCAATTCATCATTACAAGGAAAGCAATGTCCGCAGAATTTAACCACACACCTGATTGGGTAAAAAATGCTGTTTTTTACCAGATTTTTCCCGACCGTTTTGCCTGGAGTCCGCGGGTGGAAAAACCCGGCAACTTCGAAGCCTGGGACAGCGCCCCAACAGCCGCCGGTTTTAAAGGCGGCGATTTGTTGGGCGTCAGCGAAAAACTGGATTATCTGGAAGACCTGGGCATTAACGCGATTTATTTCAACCCGATTTTCCAGTCTGCCAGCAACCACCGCTACCACACACACGATTATCTGCAGGTTGACCCGCTGCTTGGAGGAAACAAAGCCTTTAAAGAGCTGTTGAATGAGGCGCACAAGCGAGGCATCCGTATCGTCCTGGACGGCGTTTTCAATCATTCCAGCCGCGGCTTCTTTCAGTTCAACCATGTTCTCGAAGTCGGCCCAAAATCTCCTTACCTGGATTGGTTTTTTATCCACGGCTTTCCCCTGCACGCCTATGAAGGAACCCCGAATTACGCCTGTTGGTGGTCCTTGCCCGGGCTGCCCAAGTTAAACACCAACAACCCTCAGGTGCGCAAATTTATATTCAATGTCGCGCGTTATTGGCTGGAAGAAGGCATCGACGGCTGGCGTTTGGACGTGCCTTTTGAAATCGACGATGACGATTTCTGGCGGGAATTCCGCGAAGTGGTCAAAAGCGCCAACCCGGATGCATACATCGTCGGAGAAATCCCGAGTGAAGCGCAGCGCTGGATGCAGGGCGATATGTTTGACGCGGTAATGAATTATCAACTGACCCATGCCTGCCTGGCTTTTTTTGGCGGCAGCCGCACGAATAAAGCCCTGGCAGAAGGGATGATGGGCTTAACCGCCCCCGAAGCTATGGACGCTGCCCGCTTTGCTCAACGCACTCAGGAACTCCTCAGGATTTACCCGCAGGAATTCGCCTACGCGCAGATGAACCTGCTCGACAGCCACGATATGCCGCGCTTTCTGAGCCTCGTGAACGAAGACACCCAACGCCTCTACCTGGCATACCTCTTTATCATGACTTATCCCGGCGCCCCGTGCATCTATTACGGGGATGAAATCGGCCTGACCGGCGGCGCCGACCCAATGTGCCGCAAATCCTTCCCCTGGGACGAAAGCACCTGGAATAACAACCTCCACAACAAACTCCGTGAGCTTACCCTGCTCCGACATGCCATGCCCGTCTTGCGTACCGGCGCGTATCTGCCCCTGCTTAGCCAGGATTCACTCCTGGTATACGCGCGTAAGGATGACGAAGACGCGGCTTTCGTCGCGATTAACCTGGAAGACTCTGCCCGGACGATTTCAATAAGCGTGGAAGGGATGCTGCCAGATGGCACACTGCTGCAGGATCAAATCAGCGATATGCAGGTCGAAGTAAAAGACGGTCAAATCCGCGACCTGACCATTCCCAGAATGAGCGCTTGTATCCTGGCGTAAACTGAATTTAGCAAGCAGCGCGCGGAGTTTATCAACTCCGCGCGTTTTTTTATGCGAATAAGCCTGCGAACCAGGGTTCAACAAACGGGAAGAGCCGCAGCGCCGCCCACCCACACAGAATTCCGATCAACCAGCCAATCACTACATCCGAAAAGTAGTGCAGCTTTAGCGCGACGCGCGAAAGCCCGACGCCGGCTGCCCAGAGGGCTAACGCGAAAATCAAGGCCGGCTGCGCAGAAACACCTGCCATCACTGCGATAGCCGCGGCTCGCGCGGCATGCCCGGACGGGAAAGAATGCGGATCGCTGACGCGGTAAATTTGCCCCCACTCCCCCTCCGGACGCGGACGGTGTATGATGAACTTCAGCGCCAGCACAAAGACAGCCAGTCCGATTAAGCCAAAAACCCAGAACAGGGTGCGGGCGCGAATTTCCGCGCTTCCAAAGAAAAGCCGCAGGCACAAAAACAGCAGCCAATACCACGAATCGCAGCTGTGCCCCACCAGGATGAGCAATCCGCGCAGCAAACCCGGTTCTTCGACCAGCAGGCGGGCCGAGAGGCGCGCGTCCAGTTTAAGCATGTTCTGAAAGGCTGTTTGCCGCTCGCCGCGCTGGGGGCTTGCCTGGGTTTCTTTCGGGTTGATTCGCTGGTCTTCTGACATATGTGTGTATACCATTACTTCGGATTCAGGTGTGCATTTTATCATACGCTCAGACTGCTCCGAAACGGCAGTCAGTATCCCGGATTTTTTCAGTCCGCCTGCGCCTCTTTGTGCCTTTCAGGGATGCTCCGCGCTTAGCGTGTGTTATCATTACGCAGCTTTTACGCGAGAGGTGCGCATTGGAAAATATCAATCTGGCTGTGCTCTGGGATATGGATGGCACCATCCTGGATACCCTTGAATTGCATTATCAAACCTGGAAAGAAGCTTTTAGCGACCGTCCCACGCTTTTTTCCCGCGAACTTTTCCGCGCGCACTTTGGCGGCAATAACCGCAGCACAGTCCCGATTTACCTGGGTTATGAACCCGATGAGACCTATTTCCAACAGGTTATTTCGCTGAAAGAAAGCCTGTTTCGCCAACAGCTGGCGGAAAAGACCCGGCTTTTCCCCGGCATTCGCGCTTGGTTCGCGCACTTTGCGGAACTCGGCGCCAAACAAGCCGTCGCCTCCTCAGCGATGCTGGAGAACATCAACAAGGTAGTGGATTCTTTTAAAATCCGGAAATACTTCGCCGCTTTGGTCCCCGGAGAAGATTTGCCATCCAAACCCGCGCCGGATATCTTCTTGCGCGCCGCCGCGATCTTAGGCATACCTCCTTCCCGCTGTGTGGTATTCGAAGACTCCATTCACGGGATTAATGCCGCCAAAGCCGCCGGCATGGTCAGCGTTGGCGTGGCGGGCACAACCGAATTCTCACCCGCAGACGCGGACTTCCTGCTTGACAGCTACACGCAAGACCCCGACTCCTTCACCCGCGCGATTTTGCGGCTTATGAACGCGCGAAAAACAGCTTAAAACTTCAAAAAGGGAATCGCCGCGATAAGGCTGAACCCAATGAACACGATGAGCAGCGCGGCGATCGTGTCATTTTTGTGGCGGGTATCTTGAACGCGCGGCTCACTTGCCCCGAATTGCAGTTCCCATTTCGGTCCCGCCAGAAAAGCGAATAACCCGCCGGCGATTACTCCGCCCAGGTGTCCGAAATTATCAATATTGGAGCCAGGCGCGATGCCAATCGCGATATTCAACAAGAAGATAAACACCAGGTTGCCAAGCATTGAGCGGGCGCGCGGGCCAAAAAATTGTTTGTTTTGCAGGATGAGCAGGAACTCCGCCGCGAGCAGCCCAAAAATCCCGGTCGAAGAACCCAACGAAACATTGGGTGAGAACACGAAGGAAAGCACGTTCCCTCCAAACCCGGCAACCAGGAATAGAATCAGAAAACGCCAATGCCCGTAGATACCTTCCAGCTGACGTCCCAGAATCCACAGCGCGTATAAGTTCAGACCCACGTGCAAAATGGAGCCGTGCAATAGAATCGGGGTAATCAGGCGCCAAAGCTGACCGGCCAGGATTTCGCTGCGGATTTTGCTCAGCAGTGCCGCGGGTAAATCGAAGCCCAGGAACTGCGTGCAAAGCGTCTGCGCGATGAAGAACAGAGCCATCACGCCCATCAGGACATAAGTAACCACAGGTTTCTCAATTTCGAGCGCCACCCTGCGCGTTTGCGCCGGTGACTCAGGCGGGGTTGGTTTTTCCCCCGGCATTTGCCCGTTCATAAACTCACCTGCCTGGGGTGCACGCGCTGGTGTTCAGCGGTGATTATCTTTTGGATTGTCTCCACCGTCTCATTCAGTTTGTTATCAGAGTTGACCACAATGTAATCAAAGGCGTCCAATTTTTCGTATTCCATTTCCGCGGTTTTTATGCGCAGCGCGAATTCCTCGGGAGATTCGCTGCAGCGCCCGGCCAGCCGCGCGACCCATTCCTCGCGCGAGTTGGCAGTCAAAAAAATGAGCACCGCCTCGGGGCACAAGGAGCGAATGGTCATCGCGCCTTGCACGTCCAGGCGCATAATCACATCCTTACCGGAATTAAGCGCCTGGCGAACCTGTTGGCGCGGGATGCCTTTGTAATCCGAGTAGACGCGGGCGTGTTCCAACAGTTCTCCTGAGGTAATCAGCGCCTCAAATTCCTGACGGGAAACAAAAAAGTAGTCCACCCCATCCTGTTCCTCCGCTCGCGGCAGGCGGCTGGTCATGGTTATCACGAAGTGGGTGTTGGGGTTTTTTACCCGCAGCGCCTGCACCACCGCGTCTTTTCCAATCCCGGATGGGCCGGAAATGACGATGAGCAGCGGCGTAAAGGGTTCAGGGCCAAAGTGAAAAACAGGTGAAGTCATGGATATTCCCGTATTCTGCGAATTTGTGCCTTGATTATAAGCTATCTGACGCTAACATAATAAAAGACCATCAAAACGGTGTGCGTTTCAAAAGTCCGTAGTCAAGGAAAAAAAGAGGAAGTTCCAATACAATAAGTTTTTGCGAAAAACGAAAAGAAAGGAACTTCCAATGACCGTAACAGTCAAACAAAGTATAACCCTCAA